>Ga0007834_1000013_pt1 | contig 122291 bp, 124 predicted proteins | sample CryBogCBE06Nov07_FD_71233 | JGI IMG/M metagenome (GOLD analysis project Ga0007834, IMG submission 71233) | Freshwater microbial communities from Crystal Bog, Wisconsin, USA - CBE06Nov07 | ecosystem: Environmental > Aquatic > Freshwater > Lake | place: Crystal Bog, Wisconsin, USA | collected...
CCCGCAGGATCCCGATCACCTGCTCTTCGCTGTATCTGCTTTTTTTCATGTTGTTCTGCTTTCCTTATTGACCAGTAGAACTTCATTTTTCAACTGTCCCATTTATGGGGGTCAGGTCAGTGGGGCGTGTTTTCTCGAAAATGAATGAGAGCATCATGACCGCTAGTGGCGTTGTGGAGACAATGGAGAGCACGATCGCGCTGGGAGAATCACGCAATCCCCATTGGTAAAGCGCCACGCCGAACACTGGTCCTGCCATAGCGTTCCCAATGATCCATGGCATCGCAAGCTGCCAAGGACGATCGTGAGGTTTTTGGGTCTGGCGCCAATGCGATAATACACCCGTAATCCCAGCCACCAAAGCCACACAGACGATGCCGCCCAGCAGTCGCTGATAAGCCGAGGAAGGACCATCCAACTGAAGCCCGATCTTGTGGTCGAGCAGGAACCCCTGCCGGCTCACGACGGCACCCCATGCCTGACCGAAGGCCCCGATGATCGCAAAGACCACCCCCGCACTGCGATGCCCCTTCGGTATCGAACTCTCTCGCTCAGGAGCAATGGCCAGAACCACACCCGCCAGAATGACCGACGCGCTCAACATTTGAGTTGGAGTGATGCGCGTGCCAAGCCAGAGCCATTCCGTCATGGCACCAATCGGAACGGCCAGACACTGAACGATCAGTACCGTCAGACCAGCCCCTAGCCTCGGAAGCGCCGCGAACAACGCAATATCGCCCATTCCGAATCCAAGGACACCACTCAGGATAAAGAGAGGAAGACCGGGTCCCCTCACCCCTTGCCCGAAGTAATGCGCCCAGAGTCCCAGGATGAGGAGCGCTACGGTTTGACGCGCCAAATTCGCAGACTGCGATCCCAGCATCCCCGCCGATCGCCGCGCCAGAAGCGCCGACGCGGCAAAACAGAACGTGGTCAAGAGGGCAGCGAACATGGAAGGGAAGGATTACTTCAACTCACCCATGAACCGAAGATTTTAATCAGGAACCAAGCGACTGGGAAGTCGCACGGAAGACTGACGAAGTCAGCCCAGCAGGGGTGCCACTGCTTCCGGGAGGAAGTGGCATCAACTCAGGAAATCAGGAAGGGATGCCTGAGGAGTACGCCATAAAACGAAGATACTCAGAAGGAGCCCGTCTTTTGAATGCTACGCTTTCTGGATCAGATCCCCCTCGACGAACTGATGAATGAGTCCCGAGATGAGAGTCTGATAGGGAACCCCCTTGGAGGCCGCCACACGCTGGATCCCGACCATATCATGCTCGGAGAGCCTGATATTGATTCGACGATCCTTTCGGAAGGTATTGTCCGCCGTAGTCGCTAATTTTTTGAGCACAGCCTTGCGCGGCTTGACCAAGGCAATCTTTCCCTCCTGATACAGGTCCTCGATCTCCTGCTCTGATTTAGTTAGTTTCATTGGTTTTCTCCTCCAGATAATCACGGGTTGCTTTGCGGCTTGGAATAATGGTGATCAGCCAGATCACCCCTCCTCCAGACATAGAGGAAGGGATATCGATCAATATCTGATCCCAAGAATCAGCCCCCACCTACTGCAAGGTAATTGTCGCGTTGGTGCTGGCGGCGTTGTAGTTTGAGGTACCAGAGGCTTTCGCGGTGACGGATACGGTGCCCGCGGCCTTCATCGTGGCTGTCTGGCCTGAGATCGACAGATTCGATGAGTTACCGCTTGTGAAGGTGACATTGGTTCCAGTGCCGCTCGCCGTACTGCTGGCAGGAATGGAGTTTAGAGAAATTCAATCGATAATATCACTCCAAGTGTCCTTGGCTGACCCTCTTAATCCATTAAGAGTCTGATATTTTTTCAAAACCTCATTGAGGGCTTTGATAACAATACCATGCTCCTTGCACCACTTCCTGAAAACTTCTGGTATTGTGATAATGCCACCGTCCTGGAAGACGAGTTTCTTGATTTTTGGTAGGTGGTGTTCGATTTCTTTCTGAAGCTCTTTGAAGAAATCGTCGGGTAAATTGATCCCGATAGATGGACGCTGGATGACTCCCGGTATCAAGACAGTAACATTTCCTTCAGCCTCGGGATTTTCATAGATCTCAATGACTAGTTTGTCATTTTTTGGGATGATTCGTATCTGACCATCTTTTTCAAGTAGATCGGCGAGTTCGTAGATCCGGATGAGGGGAATGTTCATGGGGTTTTATATAGTGAATGGAACTTAATTTCGTATTTCTTGATTGGTTTTGGATTTAACTCTCTTACTTGCATCTGATTGAGCTCAATTATCTTGGGTTTAGAAGCACAGTTCGTAACAAGGTAGATATAGAAAAGAGGATCATTTAGAAGCATTTCGTATTCTGTAGGTTCAAGCCATCTCCAACTTATCTTTGGTTTATTTGATGATTTGACTTCGATGTGCCTCACTTCACTTCCTTTTACTGAAATCAAATCGTATCCGCTTCCTTTTTTAACTTTTGAACATTTAGCCCCACGACTTTCCTCATGAGATATAATTGTTTCAATCGCTTTCGCTTCAATACTGTGATTCATTCTATAGAAAATAGACCGATCATTTCTGACAACAGTTCTTAAACTTATGGCCCGATCCGCACGGACAGGGATGATTCCTTCCAGGATTTTCTGATGAACTAATGACATGAGAAGAGGGGCTTTTTTGATTTTCTTTCGCCCCCTTCCAACAACAATTTTCAGGCTTTTCACCCGACCCGCAAATGCAGGGGTCGTTCTTCTCTAATGTAATCTTTTTTCTTATTTTAGTTATTGGTTTTCTAATTTGTTTTGTAGCTCTTACGATTCTAAAACCAATTTCCGGTCGACTATAAGAACAGTATTCTAGATGCCTATAACTAGACCTGTAAACATCTATGTTTTCGAGTGGAAGCAATGTTTTGTGGGATAGTTGTTTGTGAGGCTTATCGTCTGGATACCAATAAAAACCCCACTCATTTTTCCCAGAAAACCCAGAATATGGACATTCAGAAAATGATCCTCCTCTAAGTATCATTAATTTGTGATTTTGAGTGGATGGATTGACTAAAGTATCCAAGCACCACTCCCATACATTACCTCCTAAATCATATATTCCATTACTGTTAGGAGAAAAAGCATTCACTGGTGATGTGAACTCATACTTGTCTACGGGACTCCATTTCTTCTCCCAAGAAGCCCATTTTTCTCTTAAAGGATTAGCGATTTCATCCCTATAGGAATTAATAGGGGTGTAGTCCGTTTTTCTATAATGCTCATAGTTGCCAGCATTCTCTGGAGGAGGCCAGCGAAAGCCCCAAGGGTAGCCGGGGGCTTTGAGATGACGTTCCTCAGGCGTAGGTTCGGGTTCATGGGGTAGGCCTACGGCGGCGCTCCATTCGATATCAGTGGGGAGGCGATAGACTGTTTTCTCATCGATCTTGCCCTCGGCTTGCTCCTTATCCGTTAACCAGACGCAGAAGGCAATAGCATCGTCCCAAGTCACCCCCACAACGGGGTGATCAGAACCCTGTGGAAAGGGACATGGGGGATAAGTGGCACCGGTTGCAGCGCAATACCGCTCGTAGTCCTGAACTCGTACAGGCCAGATGCAGAATCGGGTCTCAAAGCGCGGGATCGGTACGAATGGCATCCCGAGGCTAGTAATGAAAGGGCTCTCCTTGGTGGCCTCAGCTGGAGAGCTTCCGGAAGTCTGAGCTGGTGCGGCGCCTTCTGATGATCCAGACGATGCCTGATTAAATGCCGCTAAGAGGCGCTTTCTGACGCCCATTTTGCTAATTCCTAGCTTCTCAAGATCAGCCTCGTTCAGATCAGCTAGGATGGCATCAGTGATCTCCTGATCCGTGAAGAGGGATAGAAGGTCTGTCAATCCTTCCGCCTCAAGGATGGATTGAAGGCGCGAGGTCATTTTATGCAGCAGTGCTTAAACTTTTTGCCTGATCCGCAGAAACAAGAATCGTTCCTACCTAATTTAACCGATAGATTTTGTTTATTTTTTTGATTCTTGCATTCAATAATAATACGAAATCCCCCATCTGGAGTGTAATATCCATTGCCAGTTCTCCCATGGTACGTTCGTTGAGCATACGATTGATGCCCTTTATGCCTATATGAGGATCTGTAAACAACACTATTATCTAATGACTCAGGGACATTTAGCTTTGTAAAGATCTCAAAATCATGATGGGCAAAAGATGAACCTCTTAGGACGGCTTCCATACACCACTCCCATACATTTCCACCTAAATCAAAAATTCCATTAGCATTTGATTGAAAGCTACCTACAGGTGAAGTGTATTTAAAGCTATCTACAGGATTCCAAGAACTTATCCATTTTTTATAGGATCTATTGAATAAATCACACTCCTCTTGCGCAGTAACTATATCGTAATATCCATCCACTTGTATCTCTCTCTGCATATCCACTGCCTGAGCTTGGTATCCTCTATGATCTTCAATTCTATAATGCTCATAATTACCTACATTTTCGGGAGGTGGCCAGCGCAGTCCCCAGGGATAGCCTGGAGCTTTGAGATGGCGTCCCTCTGGAGTAGGTTCCGGTTCGTGGGGGAGACCAACCGCAGCGCTCCATTCCAGATCAGTGGGGAGTCGGTATTCTGTATTCTCGTCGATATGTCCTTCTTCTCGTTCCTTTTCAGTAAGCCATTCACAGAAAGCCATGGAATCGTCCCATGAGACTCCAACTATCGGATGATCCGAATCCTGTGGAAAGGGGCAATGTGGATAAGCTGCTCCGGTTGCAGCGCAATACAGCTCGTAGTCCTCAACTCTCACTGGCCAGATGCAGAATCGGGTCTCAAATCGTGGGATCGGGACAAAGGGCATCCCCAGGCTATTGATGAAGGGTCTCTGCTTGGTGGCTTCTGATGGAGAGCTTGCGGAAGTCTGAGCTGGGGCGGCGCCTTCTGATGATCCAGAGGATGGTGCCTGATTAAAAGCTGCTAGGAGTCTCTTCCGGACGCCCATCTTGTCGATCCCAATCTCCTTGAGATCAGAATCACTCAGATCAGCTAGGATGGCATCAGTGATCTCCTGGTCTGTGAAGAGGGGTAGAAAGTCAGCAAGCTCTTCGGCTTCCAAGATGGATTGAAGGCGGGAGGTCATGGTTTGATTTGGAAAGTCGTCCATTAAAGTTGATTTAAGGCCATCTGGGGAGGGCCCTTTTTTTAACTACAGAGTATTTTCTGGCCACTCTGGTTAATATACCATTGGACTCCAGTGGGCTTGTAGTCGGGATACATCCTTATGGCGGCAGCTTGGGCGGCCTTCGGTGAATCACCGATGACTTCGACCTCAACGGACAATCCGTTCTTCTGAATTTTCACAATCCATTTGCAGGGTGCCATAGTTTTATAGAGTTGTATTGTTTTGCGGGATTTTTCTTTGCAGGGATAGCGCTGTGATCACTGAATGCCAAGAAGCTTTCCTCTTTTCTCTTTTTCTAAGGAGACACTCCTTAAAGATCAGGATTAGGATCGATCGTATAGCGAAACCAGAACTTCCCTGCCGGGGTCTCCCACCACTCGATAATCTCGGTGTCCGAGCTATCAATGTGTTGAAACTGCTTCAGGCGTCGGTATTCGGGTCCCCGTGACTTCATGAAGGCGTAAGCCATGGAGATGCCTTCAAAACTCGATTGCGCCTCCGGAAAGAAATATGCTGTCTCTTTGGTAAGGCCATCTCCAGTTGGTATTGGTGTGCTCATAGATCAAAATCCTCAGTGCCATAACGCTTTTCCACCTCTTCTTTTTCATTCAGGTACCAGTCACTTTCCATGAGTTCCCGGATGTAATCATGGATGGGGGCAAATGTTTTACTTTCCAACGCTCCCTTGAGCGCAAAGATATCCTCTTTGAGGGCTAGTAACATCGCTTCCTTGGCCTCCTCCAGGCGGTCGAGGGCGCAGAGATGGTCGGCCAATCCATAGAAAAGCGTAAAGTCGGGACCGTGATGTTTAAGAGCCTCGCGTAGGACCTCCACCGCAGCTGCTTTTCCCTCCAGTCTTTCGACTGCGTCATCGAGCCACCACCAATTGGTGACTTCATCAGGCTCTGCTTCGACAAGGGCTCGCGCCCAGCGGACAGTCTTTGGAATGTCCTCAAAATGGTCGTTTCCGTAGATGAGCTGCACCCGTCTCTTTAGAACCTCAACATGAAATTCATGTTGTGCTGGAATAGACTCCAGTAGTTCCCAAGCATTCTGTCGCTGAATGGCTGCATCCTCATCACTCGAATAGTGTCTAGTCATCCGATCAGCTCGATCCAGAAGGCGTGCGACCCCCTCGTCCTCAACCATATCCATCCATTCATCAGGGTCGGGATCATCCTTGTAACCCCGCCAGAGGATATTTCCACAGGGAAGAAGGATTCCACCATGTAGAAGGCCGAAGGGGCGTTCAGCACTCAACCATTTCCGATTGCCAGACCGAATAAAGCGCTTCATGTCCCGTGCTATCCTTGCGCATCCGGTGTGAAACTCCCGGAGCCTTCTGGCTGATGCCCTGAATCTCTGCAACGTGACGGAGATCTCATCATTCTCGCATGCAGACAGTATATATGTAAGCCATCTACCCTCATTCTTGAGGGTGGCTTTGAACATTCCATCGGGTGATGTCCTGCTGAACTCCTTCTTATGACGCTTGAAATCCAGATAATCCCAGATGTCCTCAAAGAGGCGATAGAAGGGAGAGGGGTTCATGTCCTGATATATTTTGCCAAGCCATCCAAGCCTGGAAATAAGGTGCCGTGGTGTATGCCTAGCCTATGAAGATGCGCTCTTAAAACGGACTTGAGTTTCCCAGGGATGATGAAACTCGCCAGTGATCTGGAGCTGTAGGGGGCAGTTGGATCAGAGTGAATTGTGTAGACGGTCTGCTGGGCAATCGTCTCCAAGGTCACTTTAGGAGGGGGGAGCATCGTGGTTTTCGGATAGGTAATCGGATCAGGATGCTTCCTAACGTCGATAATCAGGGAAAATGTTTGGGCATGAACAACCCCGTCATCCTCATCCCTCCCATTCACGGCATGGTAGAGAGCCACGAGGGGACTGCTGGACCAACTCAACAATCTGGTGGGAAGTCCATGTTGATGGGCCAGCACGAGCAACTCCCATTCGCTTAATCCCTCAGTAATCCATACCCCCCCTTCCTTTTTGAATCGCCAGAGCAGATGCCTTTCGTGGGCCATCATTTGCCTCGCGGTCATTTTCTGACTCTGTTCGATTCTTCCGATCGGCGGTATCAGTTCGTACTCCATCGAACAATGACCCCTGAAGATACTGGAGGCATGATCGTCATCCATCGTACGGAAGACATAATCTGCAAGAGATGTGATGACGTCTGGTTTCATCATTTGATCCATGAGATCCCTAAGCAGGGCTTCAAGATATAGGAGTTTTCGGAAATCTTAAGGGTCTGCTTCAGTTTTCGGACGATACCCGAGGGCCTCGTGGTAGCTTCGGTAAGCACCATCAATTGGTCGCCATGCCAAGAGAGAGGTTTAGAAGTCACGGCATGAGCGTTCTGGTACCAATCCGGATAGGCATCAAATTGAGTCGGTTGCTCTCTTAGAGAAGTCAGCTTTTTTAAATCGCAGACGAATATTTCAGTAGACTGATGATCTGGTGCAAAAACGACGACCCACTTGCCCGCCGGATCCCAACTGCAAATCACCTCCCCTGGTTGGGTGGCACCACCACATGTCGCATCGGTGAGGGTTACTTTGTTTCCCGAGGGAGAGCGGATAAAAATACCCTGATCGTTGGAATCTACAAAGAATCCGGCATGAGATGAATCTATGATATCGCCTGCACACAATCGTCCCATCCCAAAAAAGAGGGTGGCCATGATTGACAGAACCAAAAAATATAATTCCCCCACAGCCATCTGTCTCACAATGGACAATACACTTGCTTCCTCCTAGGAGTTTTTTCATCAACTTCCGCTAAGCTTGGAAGATCGAAAGGAAGGCAACGCAGCTTAAGGAAAACCAACAGAACCACCCTTGTAGGGCGATGGTATTTTAGATGAGGAGCTAGGCGTCCAAGCGTCAGCCGTAGCAAAAGGCGCGTGGGAACGCGGCTTTGCTTGCCTCTCCTTTGTCGATGTCATTCGAGGCACAGGCCGAGAAGTCCGAGGATCAGTAGATCCGAGGATGCCTGATGAGGGATGATCGGCAGACAAACCTACGGCGAGCGCAGGGCAAAAACGCCTCGCACTACAAGAGCCAGCCCTTAATCGATTGCCCCGACGGCTTCGCTGAGTTCGCCGCGGACATACTCGCGGTTGAGCATCGCTATCACGCTGGCAGGGACATTCGCAGGGCAGACGGCCTCGCAGGCGTAGTAGTTAGAGCAATTACCGAATCCTTCCTCCTGCATGGTGCGGACCATGTTGCGGGCGCGGCTCTTGCGCTCAGCCTGACCCTGGGGCAGGAGTCCGAGATGAGTGACCTTGGCAGCGACAAAGAGCATGGGCGAGCTATTCGGGCAAGCGGCGGCGCAGGCTCCGCAACCGATGCAGGCGGCGGCATCCATGGCGGCATCAGCCACAGGCTTAGGAATAAGGGTCGTCGAGGCATCTGGGGCACCGCCGGTGTGCTCGCTGATGAAGCCACCGGAACGGATGATCCGATCGTAGGCACTGCGGTTGACCACGAGGTCCTTCACGATCGGGAAGGCGCCGACACGGAAGGGCTCAACCGTGATGGTCTGGCCATTCTCAAACTTACGCATGTAGACCTGACAGGCAGCTCCGCGACCCGGTCCCTGAGGAACACCGTTGATCACCATGTGACAGGTTCCGCAGATGCCCTCGCGACAATCGCTGGCAAAGGAGACCGGCTCCTTACCCTCTCTGGTAAGGCGGTTGTTCACGATATCGAGCATCTCGAGGAAGGAGCACTCGGAGGGAATTTCCGTGGCGTGAATCTCGATAAACTCACCCTGATCCGCGGCGGACTTCTGCTTCCAGAGTCTGAGATGAAAATTCATGGTGCTCATGATCGTAAGTCTTGTAGGGGTATCGGCGATTACTTGTAGCTGCGGGTAGCGAGATGGACGGCCTCGTAGTGAAGCGGCTCCCTGACAAGCTCCGGCTGGCTCCCCTCACCTTGGAACATCCAGGCGTAGACCTCGGCGAATTTGTCGTCATGGCGAAGCGCTTCGCCTTCCGGTGTCTGATGCTCGACACGGAAGTGACCGCCGCATGATTCCTCGCGGGTGAGCGCATCAATGCACATGAGCTCGCCGAACTCGAGGAAGTCGGCCACGCGACCGGCACGCTCCAGGGATTGATTCAGCTCGGTTCCGGTACCGGGGATGGCGACTTCTTTCCAGAAGCGCTCGCGTAGGGCGCGGACATCAGCGATCGCCTTCTTGAGTCCCGCCTCGCTGCGAGCCATGCCACACTCATTCCAGATGATGAGTCCAAGCTCACGGTGAAATTCATCGACAGGAACGTTCCCCTTCACAGCCAGGAGCTTCTCCACACGGGCACGGACCTCTTCTTCGGTCCTCTTGAACTCGGGCATGTCGGTGGAGATCTTCTTGCCGAACTGGGTGGAGAGATATTCGCCGAGGGTATTCGGGATCACGAAATAGCCGTCTGAGAGTCCCTGCATCAGGGCCGAGGCTCCGAGGCGATTGGCACCATGGTCGGAGAAGTTGGCCTCGCCGAGCACATGCAGACCCGGAATGGTGCTCATGAGATTATAATCCACCCAGAGTCCACCCATGGTGTAGTGAACCGCAGGATAAATGCGCATCGGGCGCTCGTAGGCGCTCTCTCCGGTGATGTTCTGATACATCTCGAAGAGATTGCCGTAGCGCTCGCGGATGGTCTTCTCACCCAGACGGGCGATGGCAGCGGAGAAGTCGAGGTAGACACCAAGTCCACCGGGGCCGACACCACGTCCCTCGTCGCAGACTTCCTTTGCGCTGCGGGAAGCGATGTCGCGGGGTGCCAGGTTGCCATAACTCGGGTACTTCCGCTCGAGGTAGTAATCACGCTCATCCTCGGGAATATCCTGGGGAAGGCGGGTGTCACCTTTCCTCTTCGGAACCCAGACGCGTCCGTCGTTGCGGAGCGACTCGGACATGAGGGTGAGCTTCGACTGGTAATCGCCGGCGACCGGAATGCAGGTCGGATGGATCTGGGTGTAGCAGGGATTCGCGAAAGCGGCTCCACGCTTGTAGGCGCGCCAGGTGGCGGTGACATTCGAGCCGCGTGCGTTGGTCGAGAGATAGTAGACGTTGCTGTAGCCTCCGGTGCAAAGAAGGACGGTATCGGCCGCATGCGTGGTGATCTCGCCAGTGATGAGGTTGCGGACAACGATTCCCTTGGCATGGCCGTCGACAAGCACGAGATCGAGCATCTCGGAGTTCTCGTGCATCTTCACTCGCCCAAGGCCGATCTGGGCACTCAGAGCGGAATAGGCACCGAGGAGGAGTTGCTGGCCGGTCTGCCCCTTCGCATAGAAGGTACGGGAAACCTGGGCACCTCCAAAGGAACGGTTCGTCAGTTCTCCACCGTACTCACGGGCGAAGGGAACCCCTTGGGAAACGCACTCGTCGATGATGTTGCCGCTGACCTCAGCAAGGCGGTAGACATTGGCTTCGCGGGCACGGAAGTCGCCACCCTTGATCGTGTCGTAGAAGAGCCGCCAGACGCTGTCTCCGTCGTTTTGGTAATTCTTGGCGGCATTGATGCCTCCCTGCGCGGCAATGGAGTGGGCGCGACGGGCGCTATCATGGAAGCAGAAGGTCTCAACCTGATAACCAAGCTCGGCAAGCGTGGCGGATGCGGAGGAACCAGCGAGTCCGGTACCGACGACAATGACCTTGAACTTACGCTTGTTGGCTGGGCTGATCAGCTTTGCGTTGTTCTTGAACGAGGTCCATTTCTTCTCGATCGGACCTTCGGGGATTTTGGCATCAAGAATCATGGTCGGGGTATGAAGGTTTCTAACTAGTTTCGATTAGTGGCAGAAGGGGCAGGCAGGGAGACTTGAAGGAGCCTTCACCAACCCGAGAAGAACGGCCGTCGGGATGGAGGCAAAGCCAAGGAAAATGATCCAGGCGACGATCAGACCACCCTTTTCAAAAACTGGGCGCATTTTCTCGGTCGTGATGCCGAGGGTCTGGAAGAGGCTGGCGATTCCATGGCTGAGATGCATGCCGAGGAGCCCCACCGCAAGAATGTAAAAACCACTCACAAAGGGACACTCGAAGGCAGTCACAACCATCCGATAGACATCATGGCGTCCTTGGGCATCGACCCAGGTCTTATACTCCGGATTGAAGGCTTCCCAAGTAAACTGGGCGAGATGGTAGAGGACGAATGCCAGGACCGTCAGTCCTGAGATCCTCATGAGGCGTGCGTAGACCGTGGTGCCGAGCTCGTTCTTCACGGCATATTTCTGGGGACGGGCGGCAAGATTCTCCCGCCAGAGGGTGATAGTGAACCAGATGTGGAGCACCACGCAGGTGAGCAAAACAACACGTACGACCCATAGAAGCTCTCCTGTACTCTTCAGAAAAGCCGCGTAGGCATTCATCGCATCAGGGCCGACAAAGATCGAAAGATTCCCCAAGAGATGCCCGATCACAAAGAGGACCAAAACGATGCCAGTCAGGGCAACGATCCATTTGCGTCCGATCGGGCTTGAAAAGAGCGGCATGCAGCAACCGCAGGATTTTTTCGATGAGGTGGCCGGACGAGTCATGGGCAAACCTTATAGATGGGAGGTTTCAAGAAAACAAGGACTCAGAGAGTATCAATCCACCATCGTCCATGAATTTTATCCTCTGGAGGCTCCGGGGCTTTCATTTTTTAAGAAATCCAACTTTTCGCAGGAAAGCAATTCCCCCATCTCTCATCACCTGTTAGACAGAAATCTTTCTTTCATGTCCTCCGAACTGGAATCCCCTCAGAATAATGACCAAGAGTTGGTCGCTCGAACCCAGGGGGGTGACCCGGGGGCGTTCGATGAGCTGATTGTCAAGTATTCCCCCCGGCTCTATGGACTGGTCTATCACATGACCTCCAACCACGAGGATACCAACGATCTCCTGCAGGATATTTTTTCGAAGGCCTACCGATCGATTGTGAACTTCCGTGGGAACTCGAGCTTCTACACCTGGATGCACTCGATCGCGGTCAATATGACGATCAATTTCCTCAAGAGGAGGAACCGTCGCCAGCATCCCAGTCTGAACGATCCCGACAGCAACATCGAGAACGACCCGGATTTCATCGCCGCGACCAGCAATGGAGACCCGACCAAGGAGGTTTCGATCCATGAGCTGCAAAAAAAATTGAACGCTTCCATGCAGAAGCTGTCTCACGACCATAGAATCGTCGTGACCATGTTCGATATCCAAGGAATTCCCCATGCTGAAATCGCCAAAATCCTCAAGATCTCGGAGGGAACGGTGCGCTCGCGCCTTTTTTATGCTCACCGCCAGTTGCAAAACTCCCTGCATGAGTTTAAGAGGGACTAGAAAGGAATCACTCACCTGAAAGATTACGGTATGAGTCACGAACCGATGCACAAGATCATCAAACTGAAGCGCTACGAACAGCCCCCCGAGGGGTACTATGAGGAGTTTCTGCGCGAGTTTCATCGACGCCAGCGTGCGGAACTACTCAAGCCCTCTCTCTCGGCCCTGATCATGGAGCGCTTGTCGGGCCTGATTCCCGAATTGCGGGTGCCCGCCATGGCCTTTGCAGGGGCTGCCGCTGTCGCCGTGATCGCCAGTGTCGCCATCATCCGAGAAACCCCGCGTCAGGAGACTCCCCGCGCTTATTCCGTCTCCTACTCCTCGACGCTCCCTTATTCCCAAGTGCCGGTGACCATCCAGAATATGCAACCGGTCTCGCTACGAGTCGACCCCTCGGGCCTACCCCTACTCCAGCCTCAATCCCAGAGCAGTTCCCTCGCCTTCCCTACCTCGGTCCTTTTGCAAGCCCGTCCGGCGAGCCATGAATCGCCGCTCAGTTTCTGATCCAGCACGCTCGTCAGCTCTCGCAAAGAGGCTCGTGGCGTTGCCTCTTCTCATCGTCTTTCTTACCGCATCGTCCGGCAACATCAGAGGATCAACCGAGAATCCCTCATTGAGCTTCAGGGCTGCCTCGGCGATCCAAACTGCAAGAAATCTACGCTCCGGGGCAGTCGTTAGGGTTCGTGGTTCAGATGCCCGTGGCGAACTCTATGGAACAGGTTTTTTTGTCGATCCGACCGGCACAATCTGCACGACGGCCGATCTGGTCAAGGGATTGGAATCCATCGTGATCGTGAAGGATGGGAAGGAGTACCCCTGTCATATTCTGGCCCTCGATGAGGGATGCGGAGTCGCTTTTCTCAAACTGACCGGAGAGATGCCGCACGCTGGCGAAAATTTCCTCCCGCCGCACGCCACTCCCACACCTTTGCCTTTCAGTCCCGCAGTTGCCCTTGGATATTCCAAGGAGGAGGAGCACTCCCTCTCGGTTGGCATGATCGCAGGAACCAGAAGTCATGAGGGGGACTCTTACTTCCGCATCCCACAAATCATCGCTAAAATCCCTCTTGCTGAGGGAGAGGCGGGCGCCCCTGTCTTCGACCTCGACGGCCATCTACTGGGAATGGTCCTTGCTGGAAAAACAGACTCGGGTGATTGCCGAATCCTCCTCGTCGGAGCCATCGAAAAACTCCATACGGATCTGCTTCGCTTCGGACAACTCAATCCAGGATGGGTCGGCGCTGTTGTGGAGGAGGCCGCTGTCCCGGAAGGAAATTCGATCACTCGGATTGCTTCGGTAGAACATGGAAGCCCCGCTGAATCCGCAGGGGTGCGATCCGGAGACATGGTTCTTGCCTTTGGTAATCGGCAAATCACGCAACCAGACCAACTCCTCGAAGCTTCATTTTATCTTACCTCTGGCGAGTGCGTCCCGATGACCATCTCGCGGGGTGGCAAAATCAGGCATATCGAAATCCACTGCATTGCTCCGCCAGTGGGGAACATCCATACCTCCACGCCTTGATTCCGATCTTCCGAATCCCCCAAGGGATGGGAGTAGATGATTTTTGAGGATGACCTGCGACGCTATTCAGGGATAGATTAGAAGTTCTCTTTCCAATCTTTCACTTTCCAATGGGGGTATAGCTCAGCGGTTAGAGCAGCCGGCTCATAACTGGTTGGTCCCTGGTTCAAATCCAGGTGCCCCTACTTCTCTCTGCAAACAAGAGTTCCTGTTCAGCTCAAGAAAAACTCAAGAAAGCTGGAAAGCAACCCCGCCATCGTCTTTAATCCTCACCCGTGAGCACCAGCACCATCTACGAAGCACCAGACGCACTGGGTCGAACCCATCAAGCTCTCCAAGAGCATGGAGCCCATCTCCCCGCCAGCGAACTGCTGGGAGAAACGATGTCTCTGAATTTTGGTCCCTCGCACCCCTCAACCCATGGAGTGTTCCGCATCGTTCTTGATCTCGATGGCGAAGTGATCACCAAGGCGAAGCCAGAGATCGGCTATCTCCACCGCGGCGATGAGAAGATCGCCGAGAACATGCAGTACAACCAGTTCGTTCCCTACACGGATCGCCTTGATTATCTCGCCCCACTCGCCAACAACGTCGCCTACGCCCTTGCGGTGGAGAAGCTCATGGGATGGGAACTCCCTGCCCGCGGCAAGGCCATTCGAGTCATCTGCTGCGAACTTGCCCGCATCTCCGCCCACCTGCTCGGCCTAGGTGCCAGCTCGATGGATATCGGGGCGATCTCCGTCTTCATGTACACCTTCACGGAGCGCGAGAAGATCTACAATCTCTGCGAGCTCCTGACGGGCGCACGATTCACGACAAGTTACACCCGCGTCGGCGGCCAAGTGCGCGACCTGCCGGAGAAGTTCCCTGCGCAGCTCCGTGAGTTTCTTGATTCCTTCCCGATCGCCCTTAACGAGATTTCCAATCTCCTGACCCGTAATCCGATCTTCATGGACCGCACCAAGAACATCGCCGTCATCTCCCGCGAGGATGCGATCGCCTACGGCCTGACCGGACCCATGCTCCGTGGCTCGGGTGTCGAGTACGATGTCCGCAAGGCTCACCCTTATCTCGACTACGACAAGTACGACTTCGATATCCCGGTGGGTACAGTCGGTGATTGTTACGATCGCTACCTCGTCCGAATCGAAGAGATGCGTCAGAGCCTCAGGATTCTTCGCCAGGCCATCGACACGATTCCCGATGGCCCGATCAATGTGGTCGATGGCAAGAGTACCCTACCTCCCAAGGATGACGTTCTTAAGAAGATGGAGCAACTCATCCACCACTTCATCATCTCCACCGAGGGCATCGATGCCCCTGCCGGCGAAGTCTATTCGAGCTGTGAGAATCCAAAGGGAGAACTTGGATTCTATATCAACAGTCTGGGTGGAGGCGTTCCTAACCGCCTTCACATCCGCGCCCCGTCCTTCGTCAACCTGAGCATCCTCCCAAAGCTTCTGCCGGGAAACATGATCGGCGACCTCGTTGCGATCTTGGGATCCGTCGACATGGTCTTCGGAGAATGCGATCGCTGACGGCCTCGGACGGATAACTGCGTTGCAGTTCGCTCGCCGTAGACTCTACTACGGCTTCGCTCACGCGCCTCGTTCTCCATTCCGATTCCGTCCAGCGATAACTGACTAGGCCCAGGAAGGCTATTAGCGGTTTAGACTATAGGCTATTAGGTTAAAAACACTTTGCTGTTGCTTGATCTCTACGCTGAAAAGCGAAGGGATATTGTTTCTTTTTACTATTTTTTAGAACATGGGCCCTAAACGAATGAAGCTGATCAATCACAAAGGTCCAGCGACACTCGCAAGGATGGCGACTCTTGCTAAATTACCTTTAATAAAAACAACTGTTGAAGAGACAAGGGATCAAGTCCGCAGGCATCGGGAATCCGCCCTCAAGAACCCTTATCCAACTGGCCCTTAAGAACTGGGAGTGGTCCAGCACTCACCAATTTTTGTGCCTTTTGTGCATCTTGTGGCCACAGGATCCCTATCGCTTCTTTTGTCCTTTTCAGTTCTTCCTGACTGCCTGCTTTCCAGATTAATGCACAAAAAAGCCGCTATCCCTGTTCGGAAACAGCGGCTTTGAATTTTCTAGTAAGGGATCTTACGCGAAGAAACTCTGGATCCAGCGAACGATTGTCGTGGCTTCATGACCATTCACCGCGATGAGCGGTGCAATGGTCAGACCAACCAGCGAGGAAAGCTTAATGAGAATGTTCATGGAAGGACCGGAAGTATCCTTGAACGGATCTCCCACGGTGTCACCGACAACGGCGGCCTTATGCGGTTCGGATTTCTTATAGAACATCTCCTTCTTGCCGTTGACCTCGATCTCGACTCCCTGCTCGAAGGACTTCTTGGCATTGTCCCAAGCGCCACCGGCGTTGTTCTGAAAGATGGCCCAGAGAACGCCGCTTACCGTAACGCCAGCCATGTAGGCGCCGAGAGCCTCGGGACCCATGATAACACCGATGAGCACCGGCGTGACGATGGTGATGACACCGGGAGCGAGCATCTCTCGGAGAGCAGCCTGAGTGGATATTTCAACACACTTGCCGTACTGAGGCTTACCAGTTCCCTCAAGGATGCCGGGGATCTCGCGGAACTGACGGCGCACCTCGTTGACCATGTCCATGGCGGCCTTGCCAACACTGTTCATCGCAAGGGCGGAGAAAACGACCGGGATCATGCCTCCGATGAAGAGGGCGGCGAGCACCTTGGCGTCGAAGATATTGATGCCATGAATGCCCGTGAGGGTAACGTAGGCGGCAAAAAGAGCTAAGGCAGTAAGAGCGGCGGAGGCGATGGCGAAGCCCTTGCCCACGGCTGCTGTCGTGTTACCGACGCAGTCAAGGATGTCGGTCTTCTCGCGGACTTCCTTCGGCAACTCGCTCATCTCGGCAATGCCGCCGGCGTTGTCAGCGATCGGGCCGAAGGCGTCGATGGCAAGCTGCATGGCGGTCGTGGCCATCATGGCGGAGGCTGCGATACCGACACCATAAAATCCAGCGAGGGAGTAGGCACCCCAAATGGCGGCTGCGAAAAGCAGTACAGGATAGGCTGTCGAGTACATGCCGGTTCCAAGACCGGCAATGATATTGGTGGCGGCACCGGTGGCCGACTTCTGCACGATCCCGGCAACGGGCTTGCCATCAAGTCCCGTGAAGTGCTCGGTGATGAAGGAGATCAGGTACCCGACCACCATACCGATACAGACCGCCCAGAAGACATTCATCGAGGAAGTCGTGGTGATGCTGAAGGCGCCCGCATTGAAGACGCTCATCTTGATCGATTCAGGGAGCATCAATTTAATAAGCCCGAACGAGGCAGCAAGAGCGATCAGCATGGAGAGATTATTTCCGCGGTTCAGTGCCCCCTGAACGGTAGCGGTGTTTGCCGGAGCCTTGTCGGAGATGCCGACAAACCAGGTGCCGATGATGGAAGCCAGAATTCCGATGCCGGCGATGGCCATGGGCAGAAGGATCGGTCCGATACCACCAAAGGCGTCGGCGATGCTGCCTCCGTTGTCACGGATGATGTAGTTGCCTAGCACCATGGAGGCCAGCACGGTGGCCACGTAGGATCCGAAGAGATCAGCACCCATGCCGGCCACGTCACCGACGTTGTCACCGACATTGTCGGCGATCGTTGCTGGGTTGCGGGGATCATCCTCAGGGATTCCTGCCTCAACCTTGCCGACCAGATCGGCGCCCACATCGGCAGCCTTTGTGTAGATGCCTCCTCCCACACGGGCGAAGAGGGCGATCGATTCGGCACCGAGTGAGAACCCGGCAAGCACCTCAAGGACGCGGGTCATGCCCTCGTAGCCACCACCGGTCGAAAAATTGCCCCCCATGAACTGGAAGAAGAAAAAGATAAAGAGTGAGCTGAGTCCAAGAACGGCAAGTCCGGCCACACCAAGTCCCATCACCGCACCTCCGCTGAAGGAGACCTTGAGGGCCTTGGCAAGAGAGGTCTTTGCTGCCTGGGTGGTGCGCACATTCGCCTTGGTGGCAATCTTCATTCCGAGGAATCCAGCCAATGCAGAGAAGAAGCAACCGACGACGAAACCTGCAACAATCAAGATACTGGAGTGAGCGGCCACCTTGGGAACTTGGGAGAGAATTCCAAGTCCGGCGCCCGCAACGACAACGTAGATTCCGAGGATCCGATATTCAGCCTTAAGAAAGGCCATGGCACCTTCGGCAATGTGGCTGGCGATTCCGGTCATCTTGGCATCGCCAGCGTCCTGCTTGCTGACCCAACTGGAGAGGATCGTCCGGTACACGAGTGCCACGAGTCCCAAGATGGGAAGAAGATAAATGAGTTTTTCCATTTGTTTTTGCTGATATGGAAATCACTTCAGGGATGACGCAGGCGTTTGCCCGTCGCTTTCATCCATGAAGGGGGGATTCCATGGGAGGGGATCGTTTTTAATCGAAACAAGAATCCCTGTCCAGCAATTGGGACACCCTTTCTCTCGAAGAATCAGGACTGCGCCTTGTTCAGAACAACTTCACCGCCACCTCGCCATGTTGTGTAAGTGGCAAGGGATTCCGATATGACAGGAAGGGCCTCTGCCGCTGATAGAATGTCATCCACGATCACCGCCTTGTTTTCAAGGATTTTGTAATCCTCAAAGAAGCGTTTCAGGACAGCTAGACGGTGTGGTGGAAGCTCATGGACGTCATTGCAGTTCCTGTACTCAGGATCCCCAACAGGCACACCGATCAACTTGTGATCGAGTTCATCCTGATCCTTCATGACCATGAGACCAATGACGCGCGCAGTCACAAGCGTGAGGGGATAAACGGGTTCGGCGCCCAACACGAGAATGTCCAGGGGATCTCCATCATCGGCAAGAGTCTGGGGAATAAATCCGTAGTTTGCGGGATAATAGACGGCCGAGTAGAGGACGCGGTCGAGCTTCAGCAGGCCGGTCTCCTTATCCAATTCATATTTGTTGGAGCTGCCCATCGGAATCTCGATGATGGAGCGAACGATACCCACCTTCGCATCGTCTCCAGGAGAGACATCATGCCAGGAGTTGGGACAGATCTGAAGGTAGGGATCAGGAATTTTGGTCATGGAAAAAATGTTGGAGTTACTGAATGAAAAAGAGTGCAGACACTACTGATCCCTCAGCATCTCTTCAACCTTTCTTGAGGTGGAGAAAGAAAATAACGTGCTTCCCTCTCCTACTCCTTATGAGAAGGAGTAGGAGGGGGAAGTTCTGAATGCGTTATTTCTTTTTCAACTTGGCGCCCCAGATTCTGAATCCAGAGGTTCAGGATATAAGTCAGCACCACGGCCACGTAGAATTGTCCGATCATGGCCTGAGTGACCGCAATGGATCTCGCCAAATGGGAGACAGGAACGATATCCCCGTAACCAAGCGTCGTCTGGGTGCAAAAACTGAAATAGAAGAGGTCATTGAAGTTTTTCATCCACTCCTTCAAATCCATGCCCTTCACTAATTGATCGTCTAGGTGGAAGGCCTTCACATTTTCTTTTGAAACGAAGGTGTAAAGACAGGCGTAGATGGTTGCGATCCAGATATAGAGATTGAAGGCACCCACGACTTCATCGAAACCGGCACGCTTTCGATGCAGAATTGCACGAATCCAGACAAAGGCTCCGAAGAGCATGGTGAAAAAAACACTAGTTACCAGTGAGAGTTCCAAAGACTCCCAAAAATCGATAACCACTCCATTATATGTCCTGTACTGCCTCAAATAGAGAGTGGTGAACTGGAAAACAAAGGTTGCAAAGGAGATGACTATTGCCGAGCGAAAGCCGGAAAAGGAGGCAATTGCCAACCACGCCACTCCCAGCAAGATTAACAGATTGAGAATAATGGGAATGAAGTTTCCGAAAAAAAGCAGACCGAGAAGAATGATACCTCCCACCACATGGCGGCGTTCCTCAAACTTTTTGCTTTTGGGGCTCCAGTTCTTCATGTTCACCAATCCCCGCCTCCACCACCTCCTCCACTATCCCCACCGCCTCCTGAAAATCCGGAGTCTCCTCCTCCGCCATCTCCACGCCCCCCACCCCAGCCTCCGCCCATTCCTCCGATAAACAGACCGGTCGCGGCTGCAGCACCGGGACTCACGCCTCCCCGGCCTACATCACGACGATTCCTTCCGATGATGATCAGGACCAAAAGAACGAGGAGGAAAAAACCGAGAGGCGAAAAAAGGAAATCCTTGATCGTTGTTGGCTTTCCCTGGGAGCGACCCGTCCCTTTATACTCACCCTTTGTGGCCTGCATGACGGCGGTGATCCCAGCGGCCAGACCAGCCCCATAGTTCCCTGATCTGAATGAGGGTGCCATGGTTTCTCGAATGATTCGGCTGCAGAGAGCGTCAGGCAAAGCTCCCTCCAACCCATAACCCGTCTGAATCCATCCCTTGTGTTCCTGTACCGAGATGAGGATGAGAGCTCCGTTCGAGGTTTTTTTCTGCCCGATGTGCCACGCGGAGTACAACTGCTGCGCATACTGATCGATAGAGAATCCCTCGGGGAGTTTCTTCAGCACCAAGGCAACGATCTGGTTTGAAGTCTCCTTCTCGAAAACCGCGAGACGTTGATTGAGCTGCGATACCAAGGGCGATGCAATCACTCCCGCCTCATCGGTCACATACTCTGTCGGAGCGGGAGGCAGAGACGCCTCAGCGGACACCTTACCCAATCCGATCACCAGCAGGAGCAGGAGAACTAGGGGAAGGTGTCGAACCATGAAAATCGATCTTATGGGTTATTTCGCCGGTGTCGGTGCGGCGCCACCTCCATTGGAGGGCGCACCACCAAAGTCGAACTTCACCGAGGGGGCGGTCTCAGCACCGGCAGTCGCCTGGAAGTAGGGCTTTTGCTGGAAACCGAGTAGGCCGGCAAAGAAGACCGTCGGCAGCGTGCGGATCTTGGTATTGTAAGCCTGCACCGCGGCATTGAAACGGCCGCGCTCCACGGTGATTCGGTTTTCCGTTCCCTCGAGTTGCGCCTGAAGGTCGCGGAAGTTTGCGGTCGCCTTCAGGTCGGGATAATTCTCAGCCACCACGAGGAGTCGGGAGAGGGCGGAACCAAGCTGTCCTTGAGCCTGCTGGAACTGAGCCAACTGTGCGGGATCAGTCGGCGCTTGGTTCTGGTTGATGTTCACCTTACCGACGGAGGCACGAGCCTCGGTGACCTGAACGATCGTCGACTTCTCGAAGTTGGCTGCTCCCTGAACAGTCTGAACCAGATTCGGGATCAGATCGGCACGACGCTGGTAGACATTCTGGACCTGGGCCCAAGAGGCATCGACAGCCTGAGAGCTGCCGACCAGTCCATTGTAACTGCCAATGGCGGCAAGGATGAGAATGACGATGACACCGAGGACTATGAGGAGTGTTTTATTCATTTGATTGGGAATTATAAGTTGAAGGCTAGGAGTTGGGTAAAATCTTGGTTCGGTTTCAGATTTTAAACTCTCGGCATTTCGACACTGGGAGCGGTCTGCTGCATGACAAGAACACGATTGATGGCATTCACGTAGGCGCGGGCAGAGGCCTCAATCACATCAGTGGAGGCTCCCTTGCCGGTGATGAGTCGGCCGTCACCAAAATCAACCTTCAGAGTGACCTCACCGAGAGCATCCTGCCCTTCGGTGACAGCCTCGACGAGGTAAACGGCCAGATGACCCGTCTTCTTCACAATCCGGTCGATCGCCTTCATGGCCGCATCGACTGCACCATTGCCCGGGCTCGATTCTTCGAGGATCTCTCCGCCATGATGCAGCTTCACCGTAGCACTGGGAACGGTGCTTCCGCCACAGACAACATAGAGGGACTCGAGGGAGTAGGCGCCGGTCTCACCGGCAACGGCATCACCGGCAAGAGCCACCAGATCATCGTCGTAAACAAACTTCTTCTTATCCCCAAGTTCCTTGAAGCGAGTGAAGATCGGTGCGATCTCTGCCTCGGTGAGGCTCAGGCCAAGTTGTTCAAGTCGGGCCACCATGGCGTGGCGGCCGCTATGCTTCGTGAGAGGCAGGTCGGTGCCTCCCCAACCGACATCCCGAGGATCCATGATCTCATAGGTCTCGCGCATCTTCAGGATGCCGTCCTGATGGATGCCGGACCCATGGGCGAAGGCATTCTCACCAATGATCGCCTTACTACGGGCGACCTGAAGACCACTCAGGCGGCTGATGAGACGCGAGGTTTTCAAGATCTCCTTGGTGGCAATACCTGTGGAAAGACCAGTGTAGACATCAGGACGGGTCTTGATCGCCATGACTACCTCTTCAAGGGCGGCATTACCGGCGCGCTCACCGATGCCATTGAAAGTTCCTTCAACCTGACGGGCTCCCGCCTGAACGGCGGCCAGGGAATTGGCAACCGCCATACCAAGGTCATCGTGGCAATGAACGCTGATCACCGCTTTCTGGATATCGCGGACATGCTTGCGGAGATAAGTGATCAGATCGGCATACTGGCCGGGCATCGCATAGCCGACCGTATCAGGAATGTTCACCGTGGTGGCTCCTGCCTCGATCGCGGCCTGCACGACCTCGGCCAGAAACTCGGGTTCGGTGCGCGAGGCATCCTCGGGAGAGAACTCCACATCGGAGACCATGGACTTGGCCTGACTCACTCCCTCGACAGCCAGACGGATGATTTCCTCATTGGCCTTCTTAAGTTTATGTTCGCGGTGGATCTTGGAAGTGGCAAGGAAGACATGGATGCGGGCGCGGTCACCAGCAGGGAGCAGGGCACGCCCGGCGGCCTCGATATCCTTGGGGACGCAACGTGCCAGTCCAGCAATCACGGGCCCCTTGATCTCCTCGGCAATCGTCTTCACCGCCTCGAAGTCACCATCGCTGATCACGGGGAATCCCGCCTCGATGATATCGACTTGGAGGCGAGCAAGCTGGCGGGCGATCTCCAGCTTCTCACGGAGGTTCATCGAGGCACCGGGGCACTGCTCGCCATCGCGAAGTGTCGTATCGAAAATAAGGACTCGGTCGTTGTTCATAGGAAAAGGATCCGGAACGACCGGATCAGAGGCCGCTCCTGAAAAAAATTAGAGGGCAAGAAGGAGTAAGGCGCCAGCGCGGAATAAGGGCTGACGGGAAGAAGAATTAGAAGCTCCAACCATGTATGTATTCTTTCACAGGAGATTCTGGTTTGCAAACGGAACCGCCGTGAAGCGACGCCAAGAATCTACTTGTTGTTGGGAAGAGCCCATTGGAGCCATTCCTTCTTAGGTGAATCATAGAGATCGTAACTGTACCCCTCCTTCACGGGTCCTCCGGCCGCATCACCGGACGGAGTGGAGAACTCCACGCCACCCAACCCCTTCGATTCCAAAAGGGAAGATTGGACGTTCAGGGAAATCAGACCACCCGAGATCCTCATACCTCCCGCATTCCAGAAACGACTATTCTCACGGAGAAGTGAGGCGTAGCGAGGCTTCAGGGAGGCCTTCAACCGGACGCCGTTTCCACCCGCCACCAGATCCTTCCGCGTGATCTTACCCACAAGCACACCACGGTAAATGACAGGGGTGCCAACGCCGACCTTAGAAGTAGAGGCCGTGAGGACAACCTCGAAGCCCTCCTCCTGATAATCAACCAACTCCGCATCCTCCTGACTGATGCCTTTGAAGCGACTCGTCTCCCGACCCTTGTTGCCCGGAATGCAATCGATATAGATGCCGCTGACGAGGGTTTCCAGACCACTCACCTTGGGAATCTCGATGACCGGACGAATGATCGAGAAGATCGATCCTTCCCGCCGAAGCATCTCGTACCCGGGACGCAGATGAGCGGTCACGATGACCTTTCCGGATTCTGGAGAGACTTTTTCCACGACTCCGACCGGAACCCCCAAGTAGCGAAGCTGAGTCAGACCTTCAGTGAGTCCCTGACCATCCTTAAATTGCAGTGTGATGGGGGAAGATATGGCCAGGGCCATCTCCTCACTCGCATAGAGAGGGAGTTGAGAACGGGTTTCCGCCTGTGGTCCGAGATCTCCGAGATTATCGAAGGCGACCGCACCGAGCAGGACATTCTTCAACGAAGGGGCGTCGATCTGAAAAATACCTGCCCCAAGTTTCATGGAAAACGGGTTGATCACCCAGAAGCGTGAGGTTGTTCTCACGAGGTTCACGTAGCGCTTGGCAAGCCCGATCTCAAGATAGGGAGTGCCATTCTCATCAAGCCCCTTTTTCCGAACCAAGCCAACAGGAAGCCCTCGATAAGTCACCTCGGCTCCAGTCTCAACAAAAGGGATCGTGGAGGAGGTCAAACGAATCAAGAGAGGCTCTCCCTCCAGAGGAGCCAGCGGCACCTCATCACTCCCAACAAAGAAATAGGAGGTGGGGCCCGAACCTTTGCGGGCTTGAATGGAATTCCCCTCGATCAGCGACTCGATTCCGGAGGGCTTGGCGAGATTAAAAACCGGCTGATCAATCCAGAAGAGCGTCCCCTCGCGTGCGAGATCCTGAGCGTATTTGCGCAGACGAACCTTTATCAGAACATTATCAAGGTTCTTTCCAAGTTCGATGCCCATCACTGTGCCAGCCTCGACCCCACGGTAGTAGAGGAGCGTCTTCTCGGGTTTGATTCCCGGAGCAGCAGCGAACTGCACATAAATCGTCGGCCCCTCGTTGCTCCAGTTCCGATAGAACATGGTCGCCGCGGCCAAGGCGGCAAGGATTGGGAAAAGCCACACCCACGAAATACGAAGCCCCTTTTTTGGCGCGATCACGCCATGGTCGTCATGGGAAGAATCCTGGGTAGTCATACGCTTGTCGTGAGTTCCTCATGACTCTCCCAGATCAGTCGTGGTTTGTAAATTTCCGCCGCAAAAAGACAGCAGATCATCACACAGCAGAAGTAGATGGCTCCCGGATTGGCGATCACGCTCCCGAGGGCCCCAAGCTGCCCCACTGCGGAAAGCACTGCCAGAAGGAAGATGTCGATCATCGACCAACTGCCGATACGGTGAACGATACGGTGGATGCTATTCCTCGAGGACTGATGAAGATCCGTGCCGTGCAGCCAGAGGATCCAACTCAGGGAAATGACTTTCAGGAATGGGACCACAAAACTTGCCAGAAAGACCACTCCGGCGATGGCGGGGAGATTGGAATCCCAGAGTTCCTTCACTCCTCCCAACACCGTGAGGGGTTCCGTCTTTCCAGCAACAGTCATCGTCATCACAGGAATCATGTTCGAGGGGATATAAAGAAGCGCGGCCGTCGTCACGAGTGCCCGGGCTGTCGAGACACGGAAGCTATCGGTCATCATCCCTCCCCGCTCCCTCCCAGCATGGGCACCCAATGCCTCCAGGCGATGCTCGACCAGTCGACGATCGAATACCTGTTGGGCTAGAAGAGTCAGAACCGCCACGCCCAAGACCCAGCGGGCACCATCATTCCATGTCACCCCGCCGATCATGCGGAGCTTCACGACAGAAACAACTGTGGCGATGGAATAGACAGGAATCAGGTTCCATGGTTCGGCCCAATCCGTGATGTGAAAGCAGAGAGAGACATGGGGCAACCGTAGTCGAAAGGCACAAGCAGCCGATACATAGGAGACCGAAGCCAAATAGAGAGCGGGTGCAAAGATGGAGGCAAAGAAGACAAGGAGCGCGATCATCCAATACCCTTGGTTCATCAGCTCCTTGACACCTGTGAAAATATAGCCGGCCTGCTCCCTTCCTGACACATCAAAGGTCAACACGGGGCTGATGTTTGCGAGGCACAAGGCAAAGAGTCCCGCCAAGGAGAGTGCCAATGCAGGTTGGAACGTCTTTTTACCGATCGGCTCGATCACCGTTGATCCACAGCGCGCACAACGAAGTTCACAACCGTCTGGCAGCCGCTTCCGACGGCATGGAGCCTCGCAATGAGGACACTCGATCCAATCAGGCCCCAGACTCGATCGGGACTTCATGGTTTCGAGGCGTTGTGTCGAGCGTCGTTGGTTCGAGCGATCTTACGGGCCTCATGATAGCGACCGAACTGAGCCATCACGATCGCCGTGGTAACCGCCACTGTCAGCATGCCTGAGAGAGCGATCACGACCGTGATGGCGCTGCGACCGTTCTGCATCGGGTCGGAGCCGAACCCGAGCGTGGTGTAGGTACTGCCGCAGTAGTACAGGGCAGTATTCATCGAGGGGATCAGTCCCGTCATGACCAAGGAACTAGCCCAAATGACAATCTCCGTGAGATGACCCAAAATCAGGATCAGGATGCATAGATAGCCAACAAGCCTCGCGTGAAAGGCTCGCCCCTTCAGAAGAAGGGGATCCATGAAGCGCCCATGGATCAAGAACACCAACTCTGCGAAGAGTGCATGATTAATCATGATGAGAATTAGGATCGTCCCGGCAAATCCAACCGGAGAGAAAAAACCGGCTATCAGTTCCGAGTCCTGAACCACAACCGAATCCCTCAATGACTGGACAAGGGAATCTTTCATCTTCCCGTAAGAGGGCTTGTGAGAGAGACGGGGCTAGGAAGCCCGTGCATCAAGTTGGGCAACCTTACCCAGACGGCGGAGATGCCGCGATTCCTGGCTATACTTGGCATTGAGGAACGTCTCCACCAGATCCCAAGCCACACAGGGGCCGACAGTCCGGCCTCCCATACAGAGGATATTCATATGATCATCCTCGACACCTTGCTTTGCTGAGAAATGGTCATGGATCAGGCATGCATGGATTCCCTCGATCTTGTTGGCACAGACCGAGGCTCCGACACCGCTCCCACAGATCGCAATGCCACGCTCCACCTCTCCGGCTACAACGGCGCGGGCCAGGGGGACAACATAGTCGGGATAATCATCGTCATGATTAAGCTCATGAGCGCCAAAATCCACGACCTCGTGTCCGGCAGCCTTGAGCTGGGCGACCAACTCTTCCTTGAGTTCAAACCCTCCATGATCAGTTGCAAGTCCAACGCGCATGATTGGAGTCTATTTCGTGTCGCCACCAAGGCAAGGGGGAAGCATTTATCTGTCAGATAGGACTGAGACGCGGCGCAGCCACCGGTTCAACTCCACGGATGTATTTTGGTGTGAACCAGATGAAAGCATAACGCATGGCAAAGAGACCCACCAAAATACCGACCAGACGATCCCGGATCACCGTAAACTCGGTGGTGGCATGAGGGTCCTGGGCGACAAGCATGACGAAGGCCAGTCCCATCTGGACTCCGATGTAGGAATATTTCACTCGTCCCATGCAGACCCAGGCGCTGATCCCGGTTCCGAGAGCCATGATGAGAAGAACACCCGTAAGATTGTCCATGTGGGGAATGAAGAACATCGCCAGAAATCCCATCAGCCCCCCGATCGAGGCCCCGATGATGCGAAGCCGCTGCTTGAAGACCTGTGAATCGACATTATTCATGGCCGAGACCGCGCAGGTGATCATGCAGGTATGAATACCGCTCCAGTCGGTCATGCTGGCAAACATATAACAGGCCATCGTGGCGGCCGTCGCCCTGGTGGCGAATTCCGTATCGGTGAAATCTTTTTTTTCGCGCACGGCAGGCGCCTCGGGAGTTTTTTTTATCGGGACGCAGTGATCCTGAGTTGAAACATCAAGGCAGACCTCGGCATCAAGCAATTCCCTCATCCTCTCAGCCAATTGGGGTGTCTTGATGCTATCAGTGCCAGGAGAGCGATCCCACTGCCCTCCCAGCAGGAGCCGCTTCCTGAGGTGATCCAAGTGCGATGCAACAAGGAGCCAATCAGCCCGCTCGGAGGAACTGGCAGGAACGGAGAGATCCCCCTCAAAGGCAAGTCGGTCAATGGCGCCGACTGCGGAGATGATCTTCATGCAATTCTCATTTTGCAGCAGTGTCAGTCCTCCAAATTTCTGGAGCATTCTTGCCTGGTCATGAACGACGCCGACATTCACCCCCAAAGTGAGCGGTGAAAGAATCCCATCAGCCTTTTCCAGACAATGAGACTCGGCATGGTCCAGAATTCTCCTCACTTCCGCCCGCAGCAGATCAAGGGCACTCGGTGCGCCAAAAAAATATTCCACTAAGAACGAGGCCATGATGGTGAGTCCGATGGCACACCAGACCCAGCCAAGCTGGCTGATCAGGGTATTGGGATTGGGATCCTGATCGAAACTGAAACAGAAAACCGACGCGAAGCTGATCGGAAGCATGAAGACGACGCTCAACTTCGGAAGCCGACTCATAAAGTAATAATTGACCCAGAACATACCCCCCCAGAGAAGAATCCTCATCGAGGAGATATTCCAAGAGAGGCAGGCGATTCCAAGAATCCAAAGGGAGGCCAGGATCAAGGCAATCAGGATGAGCACGGCGACAAACCGGGTCATCATCTTGTTCCTCTGCAGAAAAATGAAAACCATGAAGACACCCATATCCCCCATCGGATTTCGGAAAGTGAGAACAATGATCCAGACCAGCAGACAGGCGCAGACCATTCTCAATGTCCCGCCCCACCGATCGGACATCGGCTTGAGTTCCTCCAGAACCTGCCGGAAAAACGCCGCGACATCCACGCCACCAATCGTGAAGCGCGCCATGGTCCCGATCCCTGAGGGAGTTCCCATGGAAATCAACGGCCGGTGTGAACGGTCGCGGTGGATGTGGTTCCCACCCGAAGGATCTCCGGGGGAATACCCTCGGCAAGTTTGATCCTGACGGGGAAGCGCTGTTCCAACTGCACCCAATCAAGTGCCTGCGGGATCACTGGCAGAATGCTTTTCTGCAAGTCCTGTGGTGTGGCACCCCAGCCAATGCTTTCCACCGTGCCATTAAAAAACTTACCCGGTGCTGTCTTGATTTCTAGGGTGGCTGGATCACCAGTTTTCATTCGGTGCAATTGTCCCTCGCGGTATGGTTCGCAGACCCACCAAGAGTGAATATCGATCAGGGTGAAGACCTGCTGCCCCGCCGAGACATAAGCCCCCCTTGAAATCGTCATCCCCGAGACCAGGGCATCAAAGGGTGCCTTCACCGTGCAGTACTTGAGATTCAGTTCCGCTTGAGCCAGTGCGGCGAAAGCGGCATCCCTGCTGGCCTGTGCCTGGGCGATGCTGAGCACGGAGGATTGCGCAGAAAGGAGCTTCGCCTGGGCGGCCGCCACACCGGCTTGAGAAGAGTTCATCGAGTTTTTTGCGTCGGTGACATCCTGGGCGCTGGCGAAATGCTTCGCGAGCAGGGGAGCAATCCTATCGTAGCTATCCTTAGCAGTCGCGAGCGATGCCTGGGCCTGCTGAAGCGATGCCTGCGCTTCCTGAACCTGATCCTTCTGGGCGGTGATCTGAAGCTGGGCATTGGTCAGCGCACCCTCGGCTGCGGCGAGATTCGCTTTCGATGACTGAACGGCAACCTCGTAATCGGCAGGGTCGATCTCATAGAGCAAATCCCCTTTATGAACTGCTTGGTTATCCTTGATTGGCAACTCCTTGATGGGACCCGAGACCCGAGGGGCGATGCCGATCATGTCAGCCATGAGCACCCCGTTGTTGCAGCGTGGATTCCGGGAGTTCCAAGCATAGGTAATCACTGCGGCGATGATCGCCAAGATGACAAACCCCCACCCGATCACGGTCCCTAGGATGGCCTTACTGGAATGACGATCCTCAGGATTTTCAGCCAGCCCGGTGGGATTCTTGAGCTCTTCGGTAGTCATTTCATTCAGTGGGTGAAAAAAATCAGGTAGGTCAACAAAGTGAAGAACACCCCCAGACAAGGGTAGCCGATGGAACGCGGACGAATCCATCCGTCGATGCCAACCCTGATCAGGAGAAAACGAGTGATCAGGGATAGTGCCCAGCCAATCAAAATCGAGAGAAGCCAAGCAGGAAAATAAGCCCCGCCGATTTCCTGAATGCAGGAGCATCCGGAAAGGAGGCCGGCTATGCCCACGGAGGCTGCAGCAAGGAGGGGGCGTTTCATCGGCACGAACATTAGGGAGAGCTGGAAATCGGAAGCAAGGCAAATGGGGGCTCGACAGGAAATCGCATGCACCGTTACCTACCCCACTGATGAAGCAGTATTTACGTTTCTCCGTATCTTTCGCAGTCGTGACGCTCCTACTGGTTCATCCCCTATCGTTCATAACGGCAAGAGCTTCTGGTGACTCCGTCTCCATACCTGCTTCCAAGGACCAGCAGGCGCTCATCCCCTCCTCCGCAGAGATGACCCGTCAGATGGAACTGATGGCCAAGCTCCATGATTACAGCTTCGTCGATTCCAAGAAGTGCTACACTCTTCCCGAGTTAGTCGATCTGGCCCAGCGGCACAATCCTCTGACCAGAATCTCCTGGGAGATGGCGGTTCAAGCTGCCGCTTCCACAGGGATGAGCGAAGCACAGTTCTATCCCACCCTCACGGTGGAGAGCAGTTACGGAGGGGGATACTGGAGTCAGGATCTGACGGGAGCGAAAAGCCAGTCCGGAATTATCGTCCCTGTGAACTTCAATGATAAGGCCAGTGGTGACTACAGCAATCTGAGCGCCGGGGTGAACCTTCGTTACACCCTCTTTGACTTCGGTCAGAGGATCGCAAGCACCAAGGCTGCGAAGCACTCGCAGACCGCCGCCAACCTCTCCTTTAACGCCACGCACCAGCAGATCACCTTCCAGGTTACCCAAGCCTACTACTCGCTGGAGACAGACCGTCGCCTCATCGAGGCAGCAGAAGTCTCTGCAAAATCCGCCGAGGATATCCTGTCATCAACTCAGGCCAAGTACGACCAAGGGCTCCTCACGGAACCAACTCTTCTTCAGGCGAGACAGTCGAAAGCGCAGGCTGCCTTCGACCTCGTCAATGCACGCTCCAATTGGGAGGTAGCACGACTCAACCTGATCCAGGTGATCGGTGCCCAACCGGAATGCGGACTCAAGGTCGCCCCCTACGATTTCTCACGTCTCGACAGCCGACTCCAGACCCCACTGGATCAGTTCGTCCAAACATCCCTGAAGCAAAAGCCCGACCTGCTGGCCAAGGTGGCCCAGGCTCAAGCAGCGGAACAGTCCTTGCGGGCCACAAAAGCGAGTACCTTGCCCCAGTTCTCACTTAAGGGCGTACAGAACTACCAGGATTTCAACACCACAATCAACGGGGGTGCCATCCATAATGTCGGCCTGAGCTTCCAAAACTACGCCGGATCGGTGAATGTCGAATGGCCATTCTTCGACGGAGGACTTAACAGGAATAAGGTCAAGCAGGCTGATTCCTCATGGAGGGAAGCGAACGAGGCCGTTCTTCTGGCACGCGAAGAAGCCGTCGCCACCGTCTGGCGCTCCTACACCACGGCTAAAGCATCGCTTCAGAGAAAGCAGTCCGCGGACGAACTGATGAAAGCCAGTCAGGCCTCCTACGACTCACTGATGGCCAGTTTTAACCTCGGCAGGACACAGATTCAGGATGTCCTCAATGCCCGCACCTCCCTAGCCCAGGCCATGGCGACGAAAGCCGAATGTGATCAGTCGATTGCGGCTAGCCTTGCCACCCTTGCCTACTCAAGCGGAAAACTCTAAAGAGCGCTCACGAAAACCCAAAATTGCCAGCAACCTGCAGAGGGGCTAGTTTAGCCCCCATGCAACGCCGCTGGATCCTTCCCACCATTCCCGATGCGGTCATGACTCGGCGACTGGCGGTGGAACTAGGGATTCCCGATGTGGTGGCGATTCTCCTAAGTGCAAGGGGATTCTCAACCCCCGATGAAGCAACACTTTTTCTCGATCCCCGTCTCGCAAGCCTTCACCCACCAGAGGAAATCCCAGGTATTCCCGAGGCGGTTGAACGGATCATCGAGGCCGTACGCTCTCAAGAACGGATCACACTCTACGGAGACTATGATGTCGATGGGGTCTCCTCACTGACGATTCTTTGCCGCTACCTTCGCGCAGCAGGTGGATTGGTGGAATGCTTTATCCCGGACCGTGCTACCGAGGGATACGGTCTTAGCACGACTGGCGTCGCCCGCTGCCTACGGAAAACCATCCCAAGCCTTATTGTTGCAGTCGACTGCGGCACCAACTCCCGTGCCGAGGCGGAACAGCTGCTTAAGGCGGGCTGTGAACTTGTCGTTCTGGACCACCACGAACCTGATCCGGAAACCGTCGGCCCGCTCTGCGCTGCCCTGGTGAATCCGAAGCTTGGACCAGACTTCCACTACCTCTGCAGTGCCGGGATTGTCTTCAAACTCTGCCATGCCATGCAGAAGGCATCACCCGTTCAGGGACTCGACCTCCGTGATTTTCTGGATCTCGTGGCAATCGGGACGGTCGCCGACATCGTTCCTCTGGTTGGCGAGAACCGGATCCTCGTGAAGGCCGGACTACGTCAACTGGGACAATCACGCTGGACTGGGCTTCATGCACTGCTTCATGTCTCGGGAGCTGTCGCCCCCTATGACCCCTCCGATATCGGATTTAAGCTTGGTCCAAGAATCAATGCCGCAGGTCGCCTCGGCAGCGCCACTGAAGCACTCCTGCTACTCCTCACCGACGATACCAATGAGGCGACGCGCATCGCAGCCCACCTCGACCAGCAGAACCGGGAGAGGCAGGCCGTGGAGCGTGATGTCACTCTCCAGGCCGAGGAGTGGGTCGCGTCAAACTTTGATCCGGAACGCCATGCCACGATTGTCGCTGGAAAGAAGGATTGGCATCAGGGCGTGGTGGGTATCGTCGCCTCTCGGATCGCCCGTCGATGGCACCGTCCCACCTTGATTCTGGGATTCGATGAAACCGGCGCGGGAAAGGGAAGCGGACGCAGCATTGAGGGGCTCCCACTTGTCGAGGCCCTCGGCCGCTGCTCCGAACTGCTCGATGCTTTCGGAGGTCATGACATGGCGGCTGGTCTTAGCATTAAAGAGTCTCGCCTCGGCGAACTCCGCGAGCGCTTTGAGTCGGCGACGCGCGAACTGATCAGCGAGGAGGATCTCATTCCACGACTGCGCCTCGATGCGGAACTCGACCTCTGCCTCGCTGACGAGGAGTGGTTGGATACTCAGGACCGTCTGGCCCCCTTCGGGACATCGAACGCTCAACCATTGCTCTTCTCTCGCGGAGTCAGCCCCTCCTCCACCCCCCGAGTCCTCAAGGAAAAGCACCTGCGCCTTGAGCTCAAAAGCTCCGGTCGTCGCCGCGATGCCATCTGGTTCAATGCCTCGCTCGATGCCCTCCCCCGTCCCCCGTGGGATGTCGCTTACATCGTGAATAGGAACACATGGCAGGGACGCGACGAGGCCCAGGTGCAGATCGTCGCCATCAGGAGTTCCTCGGGTGAGACGGCCTGATCATGGCGTCTGATTCCCAAGCTCAACCAAAGCACTCGCCCTCGACCAAGGCGAAGCTTCCCAAGAAACTTAAAAAAGAGAAGCAGCCTGCTGCGCTTCCTCCCCATCGTCCGGAGACCGCGCTTGGTGAGCTGGGATGGATAAGACGCCCCCAACTCACCGCCCTCGGCAAACTCGGGATCACGACCCTTCGCGGCCTACTGGAGCATTACCCGAGACGCCATGAGGATCGGAAACGCTTTGATCATTTCCCGGATACGGAAGGCGATCGTTCCTTCTGTCTCAGCGGGACTGTGGGCAAGACAACCTTTCGCCGCTTTGGACGAATGCGCAGTTTCGAGGCCGAGATCGAAGAGGTTGAAGGCTCCGTGCTCTCCGCGAGAATCACGCTCCGCTGGTTCAATCTCTTCCATGTGCAGAAGAGCGTTGTGACCGGCACGCGCCTCATCATCTATGGAAAGCCAAGACTTCGTGGAAAGCGTCTCTGCATGGAGCATCCCGAGTTTGAGGTGGTGACCGAGGAGGATCGCCAGAGCATCCATCTCGACCGCATCGTCCCGGTACATCCTGCAGGCGAAGGAATCAGTGTGCGTGTGATCCGGAGCCTCATACACCGTGCCTTGGGCGAGACCGACTGGAGTGTGTGGATCGATCCACTGCAGCATCAGGAGACTGACTGGGGCACAGCCCTTCGGAACATTCACTTTCCAGAGTTACTCGAAACGCTAGAGCCCGCACGACGAGAACTTGCGCTGCGCGAACTCCTCGGAATCCAGACACTCGTCACCATCCGTCGAAACGAGGCGCGACGACCACGCGGCGCGGCAAAATCATCCCTGGGTGATCTGCTTTCTCACTTTCTTCAATCCCTCCCCTTCGCACTCACTGATGCCCAGCGGAAATCCATCGCGATGATCCATGAGGACATGGCCTGCGCTCATCGGATGCACCGCCTGCTCCAGGGGGATGTCGGCTCAGGAAAGACCGTCGTGGCAGCGGTGGCGATGCTCACCGCTGTTGAGTCGGGTCACCGCGCCATCCTCATGGCGCCGACACAGATCCTGGCCGAGCAGCATTTCAGGAATTTTCAGCACTGGTTGGAGCCGCTCGGCATTCCGGTGGAGCTGCTCACCGGAGCCAGAAAAGCGAAGTCGACTTCACAGGCACGGGCCCTTTCCAAGGCAAGGCATCCCGGCGTCGTGATCGGCACCCATGCACTGCTCCACAACGAATCTGCACTTGAGGGAGCCGGTATCGTCGTGATCGACGAACAACATAAATTCGGAGTCCTTCAGCGAACCCATCTGGCGAATTCTCCCTCGGCCCCCGATGTCCTGGTCATGACGGCAACACCGATTCCCAGGACATTGGCACAGACCATTTACGGCGACCTCGATCTCTCCATCCTGGATGAGAAGCCGCCCGGACGAGGCACCCTTCGCACGGCGGCACGCACCTCGGAGAAACTCCCGGAGATCATTACCTATCTTACCGGACAGTTGGAGAAGGGGCGCCAGGCCTACGTCGTCTACCCACTGATCGAGGAGTCCGAAAAGCTCGCCGCAAAGGCAGCCGAAGCTGAGATCACTGCCTGGAGCGAACGCCTCGCCCCCTTCCCCTGCAAGCTATTGCACGGGAGGATGAGCGCAGAGGAGAAGAAGGCCGTCATGGAGAGCTTCGTCCAAGGCCATACCAAGGTCCTCGTGACCACTTCGGTGATCGAAGTCGGCGTCGATGTCCCGAACGCCACCTTCCTTCTCGTGGAGAATGCCGAGCGCTTCGGGCTCGCCCAGCTTCATCAGCTCCGCGGTCGTATCGGACGCGGCACCCACACCTCGACCTGCGTCCTTCTTGAGGGAAGCGGCAACCCCGAGGCGATGGAACGGTTGAGGATTCTTGAAAAGAGCAGCGACGGATTCGTGATCGCCGAGGAAGATCTGCGACTTCGTGGATCGGGCGACATCCTTGGGACGGCACAGAGCGGACTACCCCCTCTTCGGATTGCCGATCTCTACCGCGATGCCGACCTGATCTCCATGGCCTGCAGGGAAGCAGAACGAATTCTGACCGCAGATCCCTCCCTAGCCCAACCCCACCACGCTCCTCTCAAGCAACTCCGGGTGGAGTATGCCCTCCGGCTCGCGACCACGGGCGGATAATGCGTTCCATTGTGCCTCCGTCCGTTTTGTGCATAATTTGAATGAATTGGATCATGGCGGGGTAGCCAAGTGGTAAGGCCGGGCTCTGCAAAAGCCCCATGCGACGGTTCGATTCCGTCCCCCGCCTCCACCTCCTAGAGCCTGATAAATAAAGGATCTAGAGGTAGCGGACACCAAACGGACACCAAAACGGACACCAAAAAAACCGTTTTGGGGCTAGTCACCAAGTACGGGTGATGACTCGCCCACTACTCGGTAACAACCCCGGGATCGACTCGTTCAACATCGCGATTGCCCAAATCGCATGAAAAAACGCTACCGACTCATCCGCCGGGGAACCCGTGGAGGAACCTACTACTGCGTCGACTCGCAGACCGGCTCAAGAACCAGCCTGGGCAAGATCTCAGCCGATGAGGCTGAGCAGATCGTTCAGCACAAGAACACGGCCCTTCGTCAGCCGATGCTCAACCTGCAGATTGCCAGGGCCTATCTGGCGGGCAGCGATTCCGGTGTCACAACCCGCACGTGGGAAAATGCCCTTCAAACCCACCTCGAGATGAAGACAGGTGCCAACCTCAAACGCTGGACCACCTTTTCCAAGGACAAGGCGATCAAGCCTCTGCTTCCCAAGATCCTCATCGAGACTCAGCCCGAGGAACTTCTCAACTGCGTCAAAAATGGAACGGTTTCCACCAACATCTTCCTCCGGCGACTCCACAACTTCTGCCTCGATATGGGATGGATCGCCTGGCCGATCATGCCGAAGCGCCAATGGCCGGTGATCCGCTTCAAGGAAAAGCGCGGCATCACCCTTGAGGAACACACCCGCATCGTCGAGCGGGAGCACAATCCCGAACGCAAAGCCTTCTACAAAATGGCCTGGCATCTCGGGGCATCCCAGTCCGACCTGGCCAGCCTGAAGGCGGAAGATGTCGACTGGGATAACCAAGTCATCACCTTCTTCCGCATGAAGACCAAGTGGCGGAGCGTACAGCCCACTCAGATCCGATTCGGCAAGGAGGTCGAATCGATCCTCCAAGACCTACCCAAAGAGGGGCTCCTCTTCCCTTATTTAGCCACCGTACGGGCAGGAGACCGGGCCACCGAGTTCAAGCAACGTTGCGATGGCCTTGGGATCAAGGGGGTTTCCCTGCACTCCTACCGCTACGCCTGGGCCGAGCGTGCCCAAGTTGCGGGATACCCGGAGCGCTTTGCCCAAAAGGCTCTCGGCCATAACAGCAAGGCCGTCCACCGTGCCTATGCACGCAGGGCTGAGGTCACCCTACCTCCACTGGAGGAGTACGAGAGCAAGGTCATCCCCTTCAGCCCTCGCCCCTCAAAAGGCAAATCCGCCGCTGGATGAAGAGGAGCTATTCCCCAGTTTCATCTCCCTCCGCTCCTGCGGTGCGTTTGAGGGAGTTGGCGCCCTTTCATCAACAGGTTGACCGATACAAAACTCATCCGTTTCGTCTGTTTTGTTTATTGCGTTTGTTTCGTTTGTATGAAAACTCTTTTTCTATGAGCAAAAATACTAAATCCCTTCGCGCCCCCTCCTCCCGCCTGACTCCTGAGGACATTGATTTGGCTACTCAATCCCGAAACGTCTTTTCCCGTCATACTGATCGTTCGGGGACCATGAAGTTTGTCTTCCAAGAACGAAAAGGCTCCGAAGCAGTGGTAATCCCTAAAGCAGCCGCCCGCCTTTTTCACACGATCCTGGTTCATCTTTCCGAAGGAGAAATGGTCTCCGTGACGACCCAGCACCGTGAGATTTCTTCCCAACAAGGTGCAGATCTTCTCAATGTCTCACGTCCATACTTCGTTAAACTGCTTGATACCGGGAAAATTCCACATCGGAAGGTGGGCTCCCACAGACGCGTTTATGCCAAGGATGTTCTTCGCTACAAAAAATCACTTGAAGCCGCACGAGTCCGATCCCTGAACGAACTCACGAAGCAGGCTCAAGAACTGGGTATGGGGTACTAGTAGTGAGCAAGATTGTTGCAGTCTACGACGCTTGTGTCCTTTATCCCGCTCCTTTGCGAGATCTTCTCATGCGCCTTGCCTCCAAAGATTTAATTCAAGCGAAGTGGACGGATATGATTCACGAAGAGTGGATCAGAAATGTTCTTTCAAATCGTCCAGACCTCAAAAGATCGCAGTTAGAGCGAACCCGTAAGCTCATGAACGAGCACACGAGGGATAGTTTGGTTAAGGGCTTCGAGCGCCTCATCCCTACCTTGAATCTTCCAGACCAAGACGATTGTCATGTTTTAGCAGCAGCCATCCACTCAGGAGCCACGACCATCGTGACCTTTAACCTGGATGATTTCCCTGATCGGATTCTCAAAACAAAGGGGATCAAAGCCCAACATCCTGAAAATTTTATCCTTCGACTGTTGGACATCGATGCCCAAGCGGTCTGCGAAGCAGCAATGGAACACAGAGCTTCATTGAAAAATCCCCCAGTTTCGCTCCCCTCATTTCTTGATACCCTCAAGAAACAGGGCATTCCCAAGACGGTTGCCCGCCTGGAAAGCTTGATGCATTAGGTTTTTCCGGGATCGACTCCCTCCCCATCTGCGCTGCGTTTACGGGAGTTCTTGTCCCTCCAGTACTTGGTGAGTACCCGGGTGGCCTGCGCAAGCCACTCCCGGTCCTGCCCTGCCGCCAGCACATCCACCAGGGCGAAATATTTCGGGGCATTCGGAGCTGGCTTCCCTAGCGGAATCAACAAGCGGGCAATAACCAGAACCGGGATGTCGTGTTCCTGGAATCCCAGCACACCAGCCACCTCGCTGGAGTGGAGACGGGCCGGAAGTCGACGTGTGTTGAGTAGGGAGGCTGCATCCTCAAGCGCGATCGGTTTTTTGGCTCCAAACATGAAAGGGATCGTGCCCCCTACCCCACCTTCCACTGCTCCCAAGTGGGAGCCACTGTGGCAGAGAGCCGACCTAGATTTGACATTCCGAAGCCATCTCCATCTCTTTTAGAAATTACATACCCTAGACATTTATCAACATTTGAATAGGTTTTGTAATCATGCCCCAAGCTCTTCCCAAGGCATTTCAGAAAAACCCAATTCAACGGATGAGGGATCTGGAGTCACTTGGACTCTCTCGCCCCAGAGTACGCTCCCTGGTCGATCAAGGCATTCTTGAGAAAGCGTCTCGTGGTCTCTACATCGTTCGCTCAGCAGGAGTGACTGAAAACAGAACCCTGGCCGAAGTCGGCAAACGAGTACCCCACGGTGTGATCTGCCTCCTTTCAGCGCTCAGGTTCCATGATCTCACCACGCAGTCCCCCCATGAGGTCTGGATTGCCCTGGAGCGATCCGCATGGTCTCCCAAGCTTGAGCATCTTAACCTTCGGATCGCGAGATTCTCCGGCAACGCATTTAAGGAGGGTCATCAGGAACACATAATCGAAGGAGTTCCCGTTCAGATCACATCACCGGCTAAAACCATTGCCGACTGCTTCAAGTACCGGAACAAGATCGGTCTCGATGTCGCTCTGGAAGCCCTCCGGGAATGTCGTCGCAAGCGCCTTTGCTCCCGCGACGAGCTCATGCACTTCGCCCGCATCTGCCGCGTGGCCAATGTCATGAAGCCCTATCTGGAGTTCCTAGACTAGGCAGGGAGGGGAAATCTCAACGGGAAAACCTCGAACTGCTCAAACAGCCTCACGATTTTTATGAGGGCGTCTTCCACTTCCTCGAAGGGAATCCCCGCCAGCGTGGCATCCATCTCGTATGCTTCCTTTGTCACATTCCAGGATTCCTTAAATGACTCTAGTCCACTGCAATCCACATAGCGGCTCTTGCAGGCCAAAATAAACTCCTCCGAGGCCTTTTTCCAAAAAGCCTCATCATCTATCGGTAATCTCCTGAGAATTCGCGCCTCATCATGGAGATCCTTGACCCTCGGAGCTCGGACTGGGCTATTGATCTTTGTTCGATAAGCAGGAAGCGACGTCAAAAAAGCACGGAGTTTTTCGCCTGCAATTCGCTGCAAGGTGTATCCCCTCATCGTATGCCCATCGATTGAAAGCGGGATTACTGCCCCTTCTCCGAGTAATTCGGGAGAAGCGATATCAATCTCGATTGCTGGCAATCCCCTCACCCCTCCATTTTTTTCATCGGTTACTCGGATTGAGGCCTTCAATCCATCCCATCCAAGTGGATGTGGGTCACTGCTGGGATCTCTTTGAACCCTAATGCTTTCCAGGGTAAAGCGCACTGGATTTTGATTCTCAAAGTTGTTCCGTACAGCTCTGCCAAGATGCTCTTCGGTCCAGCTTCTCCGAGCATCCAAATCAGGATGCCCCTCGGCGAATTCGGCCGTAAAATTAGAATCCACATCCAGAGACTGACGATCATCTCCGAGATGCATGTTGAGAACACGGGCACCTTTAAAAATCAGTGCCTCCCTGAGAACTTCGTCTGAAACCATTGCGGTCAAAACCTCGCTAACGACCGTGTTCACCCATCGATTTCTTTCAATCTTGTTCATGGCTAAGGAATCCTCACGTTCCAGGACTTGTTGAGTCGTGGATAGTCCACGCCGTTGATCAGGGATATGGGCTCCGATGAGGCCTCCGAATCATGTCGAACAACCTCTAATCGGTTCTCCATTTTTTTCGATAAGACCGATTTTACACCAAGCACATCCAGCATGGCCCCAACACGGCGGTCAAATGTCGGTCTTCCAATTTGCTCTAAGTAACCAGCCATACGATCTGGATTCCAAAGCTCAACTCCCCTCTCCCAAGCCTCGAAAACGACACCCTGACCTCCGCATTGGGTCGGGTAGATCAGTGTATCAAGCAAGGTTTGCTCTAGGGTTGTCATCCTCACCTTGGCCCTCTTCCCAAAAACCCTCTCCTGGATTCCCGGCACCATCATTGTGTTTCGACGAGTCTGGTAGCACATAGCCCCCTCAAATCGAAAGAGCTCCGTCCCCATGGGGTTTCTCAAACGTCTTCTCTCCCCAGCTTGATTGGATAAAGGCTCACTCCACTCAGGTGGTAATGGAGCTTTATCCATTTTAGCGACATGAAAGAAAGGCGGCTCCTGAGTGGTTAGCTCCAAGTAGCTCAAGACCCCGAAGTAGCAAAGAACGCCTTGCGGCATAAAACCCTGAAGAACTTCCAACGGGTCGAGGATCATCTCCCCCTCTCTTGCCTCCATTTCCAAAAAATACATCTTCGTGATGCCATCCTTTACCGGCCCGAGAGAGATTGGCTTAAGCCATCCCATCTCCATTAAACGATGGATCGCCTCACCAGCAGTACAGAATGTGCTGGGAACCAGTTGATCAGGATGACCCTTGACCACCTCCATGATCAGGTGTCCCAAATTGGAATGCGTCCAACACCGCACCGTAGGAAACGCCTCCGTTGGCTCCAGCACATGATCTCGCAGCAAACGAAGAAAATTCTCCCACCTCTCGGGGAATACATTTTGGAAACGTTTTGGAGACTTTAATGTCATGATACCAGTTGCTCAGTCCTTAAAGGACTGAGCAACTGGTATCATGGTTTCCTCTGCTTGTCAAGTAGAGAAATTTAACTCCGGATCCTAATGACCATTCACAGGGAGTCCTATCGGGATGGCCGTTACGGCCATCCCGATAGGACTCCCTAAACTCCACTTTGTCAAGCCTTAAACGACATTGCTGAAGCCATTCCCTTCTGCCATTTAGTGAACCCCATCAATAATAAGCCCCTGCCCGCTTCCGGACAGGGGCACTTGCAACCCTTCTACCCCAGTTTGACACCGGTATTCCGGATCAGGTTCTTAGCCTGTCGGATGATCAACTGTTCCTGGCGCTCAGGATTCATGACAGGGCTCAGCATCGAGCGGATTGCCTTTAGCACCTCCGCCTGCTCGGGCTTTTCAAGCCAGGCCTTTACCTTGCTCGTGTAGCCCTCCCTCTGCTGCTGGTCCTGCATCTTCCTGAGCAGGAACTTCCTCTCCAACTGCTCCCTCGGAAGCTGCTTCACGAAATCCACCAATCCTGGTTCCGATTTCATGAAGGCCTCTAGCCGGGTGTTGATCTCTGGGTTGATTTTGAACTGCTTAGCCAGTTCCTCTTTCTGTTTCGGTGATGTGATAGCCATTGGTATCTATTTTTGGCGCACGGCGTTTGGGTTCCCGTAGCCGTGCAGGGTTAACGGGTTCTCAGGCCTTTCGCGAAGAGGCTTCCCCACTCGAGGCAACCTTGATCTGCCGGACGACCGACCTGAGAAATCGCTGGGCAATCTTCCGGGGGCTCTGCCTCCGGATTTCATCCTGAAGATGGTGCTGAACCAGATGGGCAACGGAGACCTTGGCACCAGCTGCCTCTGTGAGTGCCACCGCTTCCTGGAATACTGCGTAGCTCTCGGAATCCAGAGTGACGGCGACGGTAGTGGGTTTGCTCATTGGGTCAGGGCGTTGAGGAAGGTGGTGTCGATAAGGACAAGACGTCGTCTTCCCTCCAGCGCGTCGAGTTCCCCATTGAGCTCGTCGTTGAGCTTCATCTCGGTGATCAGATCCCCCTGGGGATCCTGCTCTGTAAATCCAGTCGGCTTCTCATCTACTGGCTCCTGCTTCTTCGGGGTGGGAGTTGCCAGAGGCTCTGCATCGAGCTGCTGCTTGAGTTGATCCACCTGCTGCTGCAACTCAGGCACTTTCCCGGCTTCCTGCTGAAGCGATTCAATCCGCTTCTTCATGGCCGCGTTCTGTTCCTCCAAAGCTGCCGCATAGGCCTTCTGTTGGGCGTTGCGCTGATCCCCGTCCGTCTTGACGTAGTACGAGGGAGTCGGATCCGAAACCACCAGCGGATAGGCGTAAGGCCCACCTGGGCGGTAATTCCAATCAGCCGACTGCTCCTTCCGATAGAGCGTGTGCCGCTCATGCATATCATCCGGGAAATCAGGATCGGTGTAGCGTCCCGTCGGATAGCTCTTCACCACCTCGGGGGTACGAACACGTCCGAGGGAACTCTCTGGAACACTTGTTCCAGCAACAGCCGGATAGTTTTCCGGCTTCACGGTCTTATGGGTGGCGCATCCCGAGAGAAGGCCCAGGAGGAGAACGGGTATCAGGTGTTTCATTTGTTGGATGTGGTGGAAGTGAGTCCCCGAGCCGCCTTGTTCAGATCGACCGTCTGGGTGACGTAGAGGTAGAAGAGCGTCCCGGCAGGAACGCGGACGTAGTAGGGGTTCTTCTGCATTCCTTCCAAGAGCCTCTGGGCATAGAGCTGCCCTCCAGCTTGGAGGCCCGCAGAGAGGGCCTGCGTCATTCCGCCGCCCTGAAGCTGGGTGGCACCTCCCGTCAGCGGGGAAATGATGTTGGTCACCCCAGGGAAAGCCCCCGCACCTGCGGATACCATCGAGGCCAAGATCGCCTTGGCCTCGGCATACTTATCCGCAGCTATCTTGTAGCCCCTGAGTCCTGCCGACCCATCGGTCTCTTGCCAGCGACCCGGCTCCTTCTCATCAGGAGCGTAGTCGAGCACCGTCCCGGCCAAAGGGAGCTGCTTGCCATCTTGGAAGACGAGCATCCATTCGTGATCGGAACCCACCCGATCCCTTGCAGGGCTGTTTTTGGCTGCTCCATGAACCTCGGTCCCTGCCGGGATGATGAGTCGTCCATCCCGCCAGACATCCTCAGTAACGAGTCCGATGATCGGGGTCTCCAAGTTGATCGAGTCCACCGTGTTCACGAGCTCGCACTTCAGAAGTCTCCCGTAAGGGAGATAGTTCTCACTCAAGGAGCTTTCCTTCATGGCGAAGATCGCCTGAGGAATCGGAGGCGGAGTCTTCAAGGCCACCGACCTTCCCTCCTGCATTATGGGAAGAGGCGTGGGTGTCGGAGTCGGCCTCATCGGTTTGATGTCGGGAATCCCCTCATCAATTGTGTAGCTCTTGGCCGTGGTGGCTTGTGTCGGAACAGCCGGGGTCACCTTGGCGGTTGTTCCACCCCCTCGATGCATCAGCATAAAGGACAGGATCACCCCTCCGGCAAAAAGGAAGAGGATGAGCCGACCGGTCGGTTTGTTCAGCAGCTCCGTCTTGAAGTCGCGAAGATTCATCGGACGACGTTCTTGCTAGAGCTTCCCGTGGTAACCTTGGCCGCCTGACGCGACTCAGCACGAACCACCAGCACGTTCCACTTATTGTCCGGAGCGAGGTGATTACGCCCTCCCTGCCCGTTCCCAGTAATCGCGAAGAAGGCGGGAGTCACCGACTTCGGGGGCATCACCCCGGAGGCATCAGCGAGAGACTCCGTATAGATCCGCTCATCCAAGCGAACGGCTAGATCCTGCGGCTTGTAGTAGATTGCCTGGTCGGTCTCATTGACCAACTCCAGCCGGAAGATGAGCGTGTCTTCTTCCTCGAATCTCCAGACATCAAGGATACGAACGCTGAAGTCCTTGTAGTAGTTGGTGATCGCTGGAGAAGCATGAAGCACCCCTGCAAGGCCATCCCGATCTGCCTTCAGGAGCAACGGATAGGCCTTGGCCTTGTCCATGAGTGAGAGGATTCGCTCGGGCACGACATTGATCCGCCCCTCCTTTCCACTTCGTTCCTCTTGGTAGAGGGTCACGTTGTAGAAGGGATGATCGGAAGCCGTTAGGTGGAACACATAGGCCTTCCGGTTGAAGATCACCGTCAGGTGATCCTCCGCATCCTTCTTCAGCGCCCGGATCGTGAAATAGAAGTTCCCCGGCGTGAACGAAATCAGAAATCCGGCGTTCTCCTGATCCTGTACGGCGACCGACTTGGCAAAGAGACCCGAGATCTCCGAGGGGAACATGACCGTTGTGGTCCCCGTCTTCGAAGCCACCGGGATGTCGTAGATGATGAACTCGTCGAGTGGCTTCTGAACGATGGATCCAGCGTGTGCGAGAGAGCCTGCGAGGATGATCGAGGCGAGGATTGGGAGCTTCATGCCCCCGAGGTTTTCAAAAAATATGACCTCTGATGTTCCCGATCGGGAGCAACTTTTGTTTTTTTAATACCTACCCCTTCGTGGCATCGTCAGCTTATGAGCCCGTTTAACTCTCTAAGAATTCAAGATCTTCCATCATTCTCAAATGAGACGCTCATAGAGCTTCACACTCGAATTGCCTCAGCTTTACAGAAAGATGATTGTGGTTCTGGGAATGTTTCTTTTTTTGGAGTTCGCGATTTCTCTGATTGGAGGCAATGGAGAAATGCAATTGAATCTGAACTCTCCGATAGAAATGTGAGTTTTGATCACATTGATTTCTAAACTTAATTACAGAGGTTTCTCCTCGTACTTGAAGTCCTGAACCACGAGCGGAAGACGCCCGTTCCCCATGAGGTCGGGGTTTCGGACGAAGAAGAAGGTGATCTTAAACTTCGCCACTTCTCGGAACTCGATCTTGTTGAGCGTTCCGGTGCGGACGAGGTTCCCCTCAGCCTCGACATCGACAGCTTCATACGAGACACCTGCCCCGTCTTTCATCTTTCGGGTATCAAGGATGTCGAGTTTACCGACTTCCACCTTCTGGTGGATCTCCTTCTCTTTGAACTCAGGGTTCTGTTTCTTGTAGAGGGCGGCTGCCTTCTTGCGAGCAGGCTCCTCCAGATACATCCGCTTCATCAGATCGGGAAGATCCGGACCGATCGGGTTGCGCTGAAGAAGGGCCAGACAGGCAAGGCGCACATGGTAGGCCTGAAGTCCTGCTGCCTCCTCAAACCCAAGAAGAGGCGAATAGATCAGGGTGCCTCCCTGATCGAGTATAACGACCTTCTCCTTCTGTTTCATCGCCTTGATGGTCAGGTAGGGAGAGGTAACGGCCAAAGCCCCGCAGATGAGGGCAATCGCCATCCAGAACCTGGCGGCGACGATGTTGTTGGTGATGGAGGTAACGGCGGTGAGTTTCATGAGTTGGTGTTGTCGGGTTTGGATGAAGAGGGCTTCGCCTTTGCGGGATGAGCATTGAAAGCCGCCTGCGCGGCATGAGGGGTTGAGAGGCTTCCCTTGTGATGAGAAACCGTCCCCTTGGACTGATCGGTGACGGAGAAGGACTCGGGTGAGGTCTGCTGGGCCACCATGGCGGGATTGGCCGGATTGATGATCATGCCCCCATCCTCCTCAGGCGGAGGCGGCACGGATCCTCCGGCACTTGAGGAACCAGCACTTCCGGCCAAGTCATTGCTGATTCGTGCGCCAGAGCTTGCAGCACTCGCCGCTCCAGCGGCTGCTTTACCGGATGCCACAGCTGCCTGTGCTGCTGCTGATCCTCCAAAGGTGGCTGCTGCCCCAGCGACTGTTGCTCCTGCTCCTGCCACAAAACCCACCGCCTGAAGCGTGTTGCTGATCCCGGCACTGAGCGCCGAGGTCGTGCCACTGGCCCCCTTCATGATGGCCCCGGCCACGAAGGGAACCGAGAGGTAGAAGAAAATCGTCACGATCGACGCGAAGGCCATGATGAAGGGGAACAGCAGCCAGTTCTGAACGACGATCGCGTTTTGGGCCACCTGGACGATTCCGCCAGCAGTGATTGGGGCGAAGAGCAGATCGCTGATCGCCACGATCACGATGTCGACAAGACAGATCCCCAGATACCAGAGCATGACGGTGAAGGAGGTCACCGCGAACTGGATCCCAAAGGACTGAGTTGGTGAGAAGAACAGGAACCCCAGTAGCAAGGGCGATACCGCGATCAGTCCGGCAATGGCGAACTGCTGAAAGAAGTTCAACACGATCATCATGAAACGCCCGATGCCCTGAAAAAAGTACCCCACGGCTGCCGGGACGATCTTCCCGAGATCAGTCCAGGAATCCGACGGCTGATTCTGGATCCTGGAGGTCAGCAGCTGGATGAACTTGGCATCCTGGGCATTGGTAAACTTCTGGCGCATCTCCTGAAACGCCTCCATCCCTTTGTTCATGATGGTCGGATACCCTGCGATGAGGGCCACGATGATCGTCACCTTCAGGATGACGCCGAGGATCGCCTTGGCATCCGATCCGGCCTTCCAGCCCATTTCCCCGATGCCCATGATGCAGAGCACGAAGGCGAAAGGCATCATGTAGGTGCGGATCTGCCCCGCCGAGTCGAACAGATTGGAAAGGGCCGGCATCATGGCTCAGAAGCCGGGGGGCATGTCGCTCTGAGAGCCGGACTTGGCGGCAGAGGCCTCCGCATCCGACCCCATCTTGGCACTCTCCCGATTACGTGCCCTGGAGATTTCCTCAGCTGCGATCGCCTCGGTAGCCGCCCGGTTCTCATTAAGCATGTGGAGCAGCTTCACCTGGTGCTCTGCCCCATCCATGATCCCGTCGAGATCCTTGAGCGAGGTCTGGGCTGTCGTGAGTGACCCATGCAGCTTTTGAACCTCGGCATCATCCTGAGCGTTCTTGAGCTGATCGTTCAGTGCCGCAATCTGGGTATTGAGTTCCTTCCTCTTGGACTGCGCCTGCTGAAGCATGTCCTGGAAGTTCGAGTAAGCGTTCTCCACCGACCGGAACTGCTTGAGCGGATCGGTTTCATCCCGGAACGATGCCGTTCCTTCAAAGGGCGTCTCGATCTGCTTGTAGGCATTCAGGTCGATGGGGCGATACATCTGCTGAATAGCTACAGACTGCTTGGCCCCCTGCTGGGTGATGTTGGAGAGGTCGCTCAGCGTGTCAGTAATCCCGGAGTTCCTGAGATAGGATGAAAAGAGCCCGCTCTGGATTGCCCCGGAAATCGCTGCCGGATTCCCGATGGCCGTCTTCACTTGCTGGGCCACCTCCAGCTGGCTCTTCACCGTATCGAGGGTCTGGGCGAGACTCGAAAGCTGCTGCGCCCATTGAGTCTGCTCCCAAGCATACTTCAGCTGGTCGAAGGCATTCTTCGCCATGGTCGCCTGCTCCACCACGGGATCACTGACGACCCATTGGCCCTTCGCTGGAATGACCGCAACCAGCAACACGAGAGGTAGGTACTTCTTCATGATCAGTTCACGATGGGAATCCCGATCTCGTAGGGAACCGTCTTCACCTTGGCATCGGGATCAGGTGGCACGGTGAGCTTGTAGATCGTGAGGTGTCGCTCAGGGTTCTTTCCCGGCTTCTGAAGGCTCTGCTCGATCCAGTACTGGCGCTTCACCGTGTCAGCGGCACCACGCTCATAGCCTTTTTGGAACTGAGACCTTCCGGCACAGCCGGTAGCAAGTAAGCAGAGGATGAGGAGAGGACGTTTCATTGGGGTTGGTTGGTTTCCCGGAGAATCCCGGCCACGATGTCTTCGTGACTGCGGAGCTTCCGGCTGCGTTCATCGAAGTCCTGCCCCGTCGAGGAGGAGCAGAAGAGCATCTCGGGAGAGACCCGGTTGTGGATCGTCCCGCACCGCGCCTGCCGTACATCGAGGTGGTAGTAGGTCAGGGCGGCGTACTTGTTGTTGTCGGGGAGGTGCTCCGGCAGCGGATAACGCGACACCGCCTCCTTGGTGGCCTCCGAGAGATCGATGTCTCGGGCCACATCCTCGATGTCCCGGCGGTCGTTCATCCTGGTGAAGAAGAACTGCTTGGCGTTGCCGAAGACGATGGGACGGATTCCCGAGTTCTGGAACCGGCTGTACTGCTGGACGATCGAGATGATCCAAGTCGAGAACTTGGAAAGCTGTGCATAGAACTCGCTCACGAGCTGCTCTCCCCCTGGCACATCGAGCGTTCTAGCCACCTCCTCAAAGATCACCCGCTTCCTCGCCCCTCTGGGGAGGGTGATGATGTGCTGGCGTCCATAGTTGGCGATCAGGAACCCGGCCAATTCCTTGAGCTGCTTATTCGACTCGGGGATGTAGGTCAGGTCGAAGTGAGCTACCCGTCCCGTCATCGACAAGGTCGAGTGCCCACAGAGCAACCTCTGTTCGTTCCATGGGGCAAGCAACGTCGCCAGATGATTGATTTCCTCCCGGTTATGCTCCGCAAACGGAGCCACCAGCATCATCTGCTGGAGCATGTCGTGGGTCGGGTAGTCCGTCGGCTTAAAGAAAGCGAAGGCCGTGTTTCGAACATGGCGCTCCATGTCATGGGATTTGATGAAGCGGGAGACCTCCTCTCCCTTGGGAGAACTCAGTAGCTCCTGCCGCTCTTCCTCAGTTGCCGTATGCTTCAGCTCGGTCCAAGCCTCCAGGAAGGTGACCGAGAGCGGCATATGGCGGGCTTTGTATTCAAGGGCAGCCATGGCATGCCGCGCCACCATGTCGAGCCGGGTTCCATCCTCAGCAATCCATTCCTCGAAGCGGTCGGTATAGAGCTGCTCGATGTACTGCGTAATCTGGGCCAGTCGGAGATTCCTCCGGTCTTCATCAGCTGGATTGCCCGCCATCTTCGCCACGAGAGCCGCAGCGGTTGTGATCTGGAGATTGGTGAGCGGTGCCCCCTGGGTATCGAGATAGTTCAGACAGAGATCCCCATCGGGCTGGATGACGATCGGGCTCGAGCCCAGAGCCTGAGTCCAGATCCCATAGGAGAGCCCCTCCTCCACAATGAGCGTGAAGTCGTAGTAGGGATCGGTCTGCGACAGCAGATCGCACATGAAGGCCGACTTCCCGGCCCTCGTCATTCCCAGCAGGACCGCTAGCTGCGGAGTTCCCGAGAGGAAGTTTCTTACTCCAACGAGATTCCTGTTCGATCCGTCGTAGAGCGCCTCTGCTCCCTCGAGATGGCCCGTGAAGGTGGAGGAGAAGGGCAGCATGTCAGCCAGCCATTCATCCAGTCCACTATCAGCGTGGTGGGTATAGTTGCCCCAGAGCCATCCCGGCCATGTCTGATACCAAATGTTCTTGGTGGTGGCTGCCGAGGAGAGATTGCTCGTCCAGCACTGGGCATCCTCCATCTGACCGAAGGCGGTCTCAATTTGCCGGGTTTTGGAGACGAGCCCCTCCTCCGTTTCGTCCCAGACATGGACGACATAGTCATAAAGAAGGGGAACCGTATCTCCTTGGGCCAGATTGCGGATGCGTTCCTCCTTCACCTCCTTGGAGGTCAGGAGCGAGTGCTTTCCCTCCGCCGCGTAATCACCGCGTACCCGTTCGAGGGACTTCTCTGCCTTGTTGATCTCTTTACGGACGTTCTGAGGGTAGAGATTGACCGTGATCGCATAGTCCAGGAAGGGTAGGGAGGTCAGCGCCCAGAAAATCCCCCGTCTCGTCCTCTGCGGACGCCGCTTCAGGATCACGAGGTTGTGATAGAAGCCGTCCGAGTAGAACCCGAAGTTCTTTCCCGCCTGCACTCCTTGGTGCCAGCAATTCTGGTGAATGGTTTCCTCCTCACGGAACTGGCCGATCGGGTCATAGCCATCCCGGCGCAGGTAGGAGGGATTAAAGAAGGTCGCGTAGTGCCGATAGAGATCCTCCGTCCCCATTGCTGTGATTCCGCATCCATGGCCCTCAAAGAGTGAAGCAAGGACTCGCCCATGCTGGGCGAAGGCCTCGTTGTATTGAGCGAGGAGCCTCCGGTAGTGCTCCTCCAGCCCCTTCCGTGAGGGTGACGCTGGCGGATCGGCATCGATCTTCTTCGAGAGGAAAAGCAGGAGCTTTTCCCGTCGGAGTCCCCCGGACTGCATTGCCTGCCAGTACCGATTGAATCGCTCGTTTCGTGTGATCGCCGCCCAAGAGGGTGGATCACACCGCGTATCGGTCACCTCCTTGTAGGCCAGGAGTTCCTCTCGGTAATCGGAATCCACCGACCAGCGAATCTGACAGCGGGTCGATTCATCAAGTGAATGGAGGAATTGCCGAACGGACTCATAGAAGTCATCCAGCGTGTGGTCGCTGGCATGCCGCAGATCCGGCGCATCGATCACATACCCCTTGGACACCGCGCCTCGCCGATCCAGTTCGTTCCAGATCAGCAGGTCACTCGAAATCCAGCCATTAGGAGCTTGCATGGGAGCCTGCATGGAGAAGTGGATTGCGAGGCTGCTTGCCTGGAGCCGTCCAGCCGTTGCCGCAGAGAAGGCTTTCGAGAAGGTCCGTGTCGAACGACTTCGGCTTCCCCTGACGCAGGCCGAAGATGTAGAGCGCCGTCACCACAAAGGGCAGAGCTCCGATTCCCACGCAGACCGTGGGTGAATGCCGGTGCGAGAGCAAGAGGGCCAGTCCGAGGCCGATCATGCCGCTCGCTAGAAGGAAGAGGATGTTCATCCCTTCGATCCCCCAGATCTTTCCGTCGCTGTCATCACCCGCATGGGTGGGAATCACGCCCCGGCTCATTGCCCTACGCTGATGGTCGGCATCCCGCCTGCACTAAAGAGTGCCTGCGCGATCAGGACTGAGAGACCGAGGAGCAGTCCCCCCACGATTGACATCTTGCCCATGTCGGCATTGCCGCTGCGGACCTGCCATCCGCCATGGGCGATGACAATGACTGCAATGATGTAGAGGAACTTCGCAATGATCCCAAGTCCTTGGGACAACGCGCCGTCGAGTGAGCTTGATTGAGCGAGGATGAAGTGGTGCATAGGGGGCGCACCATAGAGTCCCCCTTCCCACCGCTTGCTCCCACATGGGAGCGATTGCTCAGGCCACTCCGTAGCGGGATGCCTTTGCGGCTCCGATGGCTTCGTGCAGACAGTGGGATTTCCTGATCATTACTGGATAGAGATCACCCACTTCAACCTTGAGTGCCCGAGCCAGGTAGATCATGTCCTCGTCAGAGACCCAGACAAGACGGGCCTCAATCTTGGAAACACGGCCTCGCGTCCCCTCATCCATCCCGAGGATTTGGAGGCGAATTGCCAGGTCATTCTGAGACCAGCTGCGTTGATGGCGGAGGCGACGGACTTTGGGACCGATGAGATTCAGGTTTTTCACCCGAGGTGAAAAACCCTCCTCCGCCTTACCTGTCACTTCATCCGTGATACAACCATCAAACCTTTCCGGTTTTATACCAAGCAAATGACGGACTCTTGGATGCACTTAGCCACTCTTGCCGAGTCAAATCCAGTATGTGCTCCCAGCTGGGAGCAACTTTCAGAACTACAAAAGCAATAGAGTAGATTGCGTAGTCAGTGTTCTATAGTTATCGGAAAATGGGGATCGATCTAACGGTAGATCAAGAAGCTGTCGAAATGCTCATCCGTAAGGGAATCACCAAGGCCCTAGGAGCTCGTCCCATGAAGCGGACGGTTCAGAAGTATTTGGGGGATGTTGTCAGAGAGAGGATCAAAAAGACTTAAGACGGACAGTCACCTTGGAGCCAATTTCCTCTACCCAGCTCTGGCCTAATCATCGGGGTAAGCTCACATTAAATACTTCCAAATCATCAAGTCCGCCCTAGACGCCTCAATTGCCGGAATCTGCTCCCACAACGGTGTCTCCAATGTTCAGGCACTCAAAATAGCAGAGGAGCAGAGTCACGGCCGACTAGCCGGTAGGGAGCAATATCGCCCTATAGGGGCTCTGCTAGGGAACTCTCTCAAGGTCTTAATCTTCGGGATCAGTCAATCTATGGAGGACTGATCGTGCGGACATGCACTCTGATTTTCTCTGAATTAAAATAAGAGGGATATTAGGCTCTTTTCAAAACTTCCGCAATGAATTGTTCGGTATTTAATATCCAGCCATTAAGTTTAGCTGGTGCTATAGTATCAACTTTGTGATTGCCTCGACCAGGTTTAGGTTCGAGATTTACATCCGCTCTGTGAACAATGTGATGCCGCCGCTTCATGGCTTCATCTAGTTTTGACATGTATTTTTCAAGACCTTTAGGATTAATTCCGCATGATTCAAGAATCGCAACTACTTCTTTCGTATTGTTGTAGTTTGATCGCTCAAGGCTTGCATTAGTTGATTCATTAATCAGATCATCTACCGTTTTTCCTCGATGCTTTGCAAGTATTCCTAGATGTATACTTTTTGTATTTTGTTCTCCAACTAGAGAAATCTTTTCGAGTATTTCAGGTTTTGCATTTGGGAGCTTCCAGTATGCTAGGCTTCTTAGAACATCTTCTAATGAAGCGTGGAGCATTACTGTTGCGGCACGGAGAACATCTGTAGCATGGTGGCTTCTTCGTCCTTTCCCCTCACCTGATACATGATCTGTATAGATCTTTACTAGATTATGAACTCGATCTACATTTAATTTAAACCTCTTTTGAATTTCTTTTTTCATTGAATGATTTATGGATTTTGATAGATAACGTTATAGCGCCAGCTGCTTAATTAAGATACTAGTTTAGTTTGATTTAACTTAGATAAGTTGATTTTCTCCTGAAAAATCGTGCAGTAAGTCGCATGCCCGCCGAAGTCTTTGGTGTGTTTCATGGCACGGGTTACGGTTTCTCTGGCGCCTCTTCCCTCGGGGTGTTCGTAGCCGAGTAGCTTCGATTACACTTCATCTCCATAAATAGGTTGGCACAGCCAATGCTGTTGGTTGGCTCGTAAGTTCATTTCGCAAATGCAGAAAGGTTCTACACCATGAAAAGCGCAAGGAACCAACGGAATCACCTCCAACAACTTCTGTTCATACGCCAATCTCGACAAACTCTTTCGCAATGCTTTCCGTATCAAGGGGGATAATCCTATCGGGCTCGAAATGCCCTATTCTGCCATCATCTGCACGAAAACTCTGAGGATAGGCTCGAATGGTTTCTCGAAGAGGATTGCCACATTTGGAGCAGTTCGCCTCACCAGCAATCTTTTCGGGCGTTTTACCTGCAAAAGCTGGGTTATCAAAGTCAATCATGAACAATTCACCGCATTCAATGCAGGTGAACAGCTTGTTCCAGTATCCGAATTCTGGAATTGTGTAGTATACCTCGATATTTGCCTTTCCAGGCAATGATGCGAAGCCTTGGTGACATCTGACTAGACGTGGTTTCATTGTATTCTTCCTGCTGGGACTGCGCCCTCACGAATGAGCAAGTTAATTGTGCCGGGTGCTCGAACAGAGGGTGCGCTCAAAATGTTCGCGCCCTGCGTGAACGGCAATGGCTGGTTAAAGTAGCCCGATGGTGGATTAATATTCAGCGTTGGGCTAACAGGATAATTGACCTCGAACACTGCGGGGTCGATACCCGGATTGTGATATTGAAACTCTGCGATAGCACCTTCTGCTGTTGAGTTCACGTAGATTCCATCGTTGCCTAGTCGGCCAGCAGCTCCTGAACGGAAGAGCTGTCCTGACTGCGCCGTGCTCTCGGCAAAAGCTGGGTTAATGGCACGATAACCCACCGCTGAACTCTCTGCGGCAACTCCCTGTTGGGCTAAGGAATTACCCATCGATTCAAGACGAACGAATGGCAGTGCCTGCATTGCCTGATAACCAACAGGTCCTCCTAGTGTTTCACCAACAAAATGAAACCCTTGATCAATAGCCCCCACCCCCCCCCCTAACACTAGTCCAGCCACTCCATTTGCAGTACCCAGAAGGGATCCAGCAGTAGATCCAATAGAGTAACCGAATAAATTTCGCGACGTACTGAGATTCCCGTAGTTGTTTTGACCAAGAAGTCCTAGTCCACCAGCGGAACTATCCGTAAAACCATTCCCAGCTGAGGTTGCCACTCTCCCATCAGCATCATACTGGTTGACCGGATCGCCATTGCAGTAGGAGTAGAGGTCCATGCTGGCCACATGGCCCTCAGGGTCAGGGCTGATGAATGCCCTCAGTGGGCTGGATAGGAGCAATCCTAGGAGCAGGACGTAGCCGAGGAGGTGTTTTTTCATGGTTGGGGGTGGATTGTGGTTTGGGGGGAGATGCCTATCAGGGCGAGGGATTTGTCGGATTCTTCCAGAGTTTGCTGGTTCTTGATCTGAGCTGCACGCTGCTGATTCTCAAGATCAGCGATGACCATCCGATCACGCTCGATCTGACGTGAGGCCATGGATACCGAGTGGCTATCCGATGCAACTTTTGCAGCAGCCTCGGGCATCATAAGGGATCGCACCCCATTCATGGAGGATTCCGATGCCATGATCTCCTCAGCGGATGGTGCAGAGGGAGTCTTGGCGAATGGGGATATCTCTAGAACACGAGCGTTGCTCCGTTCGACCATGGCATTGCGGATATGGCTCTGCTGCTGTTGCTGCTCATCGAGCGCACTCCAAAAGTCAGCCTCTGCCTGCAGTGTCTCTCTCTGCTCTCCCTCGATGATATCCCGATACGCTCGTGCCGATTCAGAGTTCCCCTTGTGCAGTTGGTTGCTGATACCCCGGAACTCAGGGACAAGCGCAGCAGCCGCCTCGAAGGTTTGATTCCCCTCCTTGATTCGGCCACTGGCATAGAGGCAGGCACAGCGATCCTGTAAAAACCCGGCCAGCATCTGCTGTGGGGTCTGGTTCTTCAGGTATCCAAAGTCTGCCTGATCCTGCTTACTGATCCGGTAGGGCCAGCGCTCGTAGTAGTCGTCATGTGGGGTCGTGAAGAAAGATCGAGTAGTCTCGACATTGAATCTCTCCTTCCCGTCATCCCAGCGGACAAAGCTATGCCCCTTGGAATGGACGTAGTAGAGCGGATATCCGAGTCTCCTTCCCACGGCCACAAAGATGGCGGGCAGGGAAGAACAGACGCCCATTCTGCGCTCTACGATACCGTTGAGGAAGCTATCTCGGGCATCCTGACGGAACTCATCGGGATGGTCCTCGATATAGCCATATCCCTTGGCAAATAGTGCTTTTAGCTCTGGGTTGTATCCGATCCCCTGCCTCTCTCTGAGAAATCCAAAAAGGACATACATCTTCCACTCAGATTCGGAATGTACATCCGGGAACTTCTCCGGGTGGGCTTGGTATAGGGGAGTGAACCGCTGGAGGTCCTGATCGGCCTGCGTGGCCCACTGATCGATAATCGCGAGATTCTTCTCCACATCGAGCTGTTCACTACCCACAAGCCCTTCAGCACAGAGGAGGTTCATCCGGGCCATCTCCACATTCTGGAGCTGATCAGCGGGAACCTGAAGCAGAGCAGCGAGTGTCCTAGGCTGCTGGAAGGAAGGGCTTGATGCCACAGACGGCTGATGTCCGGAGGCCACTCCAGCCACGAGATAGATCCCCATCACGAGACAGCCGAACAGAAATCGTGGCTGCCATGAAGTGGTCATCACATGGAATAGTCAAAGGTTTCTATCTACATCCTCTTGCTTTCCGGGCTTTCATTGCCAAGGAAATTCGATTGCGATTCATCTCATTAAGAAATGCATAAACCATGAGATTATTTCCTCGCAGATTCTTTGAGTAACTATCAAATAAGTATCCAGGAAACGTGATAGACATGACCTAGAAGATACTGCGTTTTTTCTACTGGTTTTAATCTTTCTACTGCTTTTGTATATTCTTTTTTAAATTTTGAATCTACGGTTCTTTTAGCCAGATCTTCACTGAGATCTTCAATATATTTTTTATCAATTTTTTGTTCCTTCAGTTTAGGCATTTCTTTAAGCGATGCTCTATATCCATTTTTAAAGGGCCTGGGCTGGGAATGCAGAATCGGATTAGTGCCAGTAGCGGAATAAGTAATATTATGTCTCTCTGTATCATTGATGCTCCCCACATGAACAGGATCTAACCAGATAGAGTTATCTCCTATCAGACCTGAGAAGAAATATGTTTCTAAGTGAGTTGTGCTGTAAAAGATTGGCGCACAATAAAAAGCATTTCCCCTATTGGCACTTAAATCATGAAGAGTGTTATGCTGCTCATTATCAATGCTAAATCTGTAATATGGAGCATTATATGAGCGATAGAATCGTTCGTTTTTTCCAGCTAGTCTTTCAGCAAAATGAGAAACTTTATGCTGAAGAAAAACAGATGTTTTAAAAGAACCATGTTGAAGTTTAAACTCAACATCATAACCCAAAGATTTCTCCATCTGCTGAGATGGTATAAATGGATGACTTGCCAATAATCCATTCATTGATTTACAGAATTCTGCATTAAAACAGAATTCAAAGTTTCTTTCGCTAAATCCAGGTGACATATTAAATATTAATTTGTTTCGTATATTATCTTTTTGTGCTTTGTTTCTAATGCGGGCTGCGCTGTCGCACAGTCTATCCGGGCCGTCCCCACGGCCACGTATTCCAAACGTGAAGAAATGTCACCCCACGCCATCATCCAGCCAAGGAGAGCCAGCTGGGCCCATCCGGCAATCTTGAAGGGAAAAGATCGCCGCTCTATTTGCCGGTTCTTGAGAAGAACGTTCACTTCGATGGTAATGGTTTCAGAAAGATAGAACTTCTTCAATCATGGGAGCATAAGTTGCACTTCATTATTCCTAAATATATTGGAAATGCTATGTTACTGGTTTTTCGCAGGTTTTTATTCTATTTAGCGACTGATATACCCTTATATATTTTGTTGATTATATTAATTATATTACTCTGATTAAATGAGGTGAAAACAATTTTTTTATCCTCGCCATTTTTTTTATAAGAAATAATTATTCCTCCCCAGAAAAAAAACTTTTTCCATACAATGGAATTCAGATCTTTCCAATAAATATTAACCGATTCTGAAGGATATGTTAGTATTATTCCATTTTCAAAAATATCGATTTTTGCCAGTGGGTACGAGCAAGCATAGCCTGAAAAAAAACGGCCGGTTCTTAGCCCTCCCTTGCTGCTAAAAACCAATTTACCAAACCCAGCCACCTGTGATTGTTCCATATGCATGTGCTTCGAGTGGGGTTCCTTCACCAACTCCAAAATTTATGGTGCTGCCATTATAGGTTTTCTGTGAAGCCATTGTGCCTCCAGCAATTGGTGTATCGCGATTGTATGAAACACCCCAAGTTATGGGAACAACTTCTCCTTTAGCGGAGGTACCGAAATCAAAGCCGCCACCCTTAAGGTTTTGCACACTTGGCGCATCAGTAACCTGCACAAAACCTCCTCCTGAAGCACCGATACCTCGCGATGGTCCACTTCCATATGTGCCAAGTAGCCCTACTGTCCAACCATTATCTTGACTATGTCCAACGTACACACCGCCATTTACAGAGATTCCTCCTAAATAATAATTACCTCCCCCTTGTACTCCAATACCAAAAGTAATGGGCTGCTGATAGCCATTAGCGGCTCCTGAGACCACACCTCCAATGAGATTCCCTGCATAGAAAGCGGGGGTATTAGGCGCATTGGCAGAAATATTTCCATTGAGACCGCTGTTAAAACCTGTTTTCAACCTTCCATCGGCATCGTAATGGTTGACCGGATCGCCATCACAGTAGGAATACAAATCCATGCTCGCCGAATGTCCGAGCGGATCCGGGCTCAGGAATGTCCCGCTATCTGGGGCATAGTTCCGAGCCCCCATGTAGTAGAACCCAGTCGGATCGATGTAATGCCCACGCCATCCGAGCTGGCTGGCGACATTGGCGCCGGCAATTAATGCGCTGGGCTTCGTCGTGCCCGGCAGGGCTCCGTAGCCATCACACTGGGTAGGGTTCCACACGAAGGTGGTGCCGCTGAGTGTCCCCTCGGTATGTCCGTAGGTGTCGGAGAGGAGGTAGGTGGCTGAGGAGGTGCTCTGGTTGTAGATGGCCTCGACTCCGCCGCAACCATTCAGGCCTCCATAGCGGCCATCCAGGTCGGGACCGGTAACGTGCCAGTTGCGAACACCATTAATCGTTGTGACGAGCTCTAGAAACTCAACTTCGGGATCGTAGCTGAACTGGACGGTGAGGGTGCCCTGGGTGGTCTGGAGTCGCCTACCGAGGCCATCGTAGACGGCGCTCCAGGTGAAGGCTCCGGTACCGGTGCGGACGTCTTTGACAAGCTGGCCGAAGGCGTCCCAGGTCAGGGTGTCGGTGCTACCACCTGCCGTGCGAGTGGTGACATTCCCGGCGGCGTCGTAGCTCTGGGCGACAGGGGTGCCGACGCTGTTGTTGGTGAGCGCGCCGCTCACTGACATGCTGCCGAGCCGGCCGAAGGTGCCGAAGGATGCGGCGTTGGTTCCCGTTAGACCGGAAAGGTTGATTCCAGTCCTGAGTCCTAGCCCTCCGGCGGCTCCCCCATCGAACTGGTAGGTAGCTCCTCCGATATTCCCAACAGGGAAGCCGTAATTCTCACTGGTTAAACGGCTGCGATAGTCGTAGCTGTAGGAGCGGTTGTCGCTGCTGTTAGTGGCTCCATTGCGGGAGATGGCGTCGCTGATTTGCGTACTGTCAGGATACCAACTGATGGATTCATTGAGATAGGTTGTGCCTGCAATGCTTTGGCTGGAGGATGTGATCCGACCAACGTAGTCGCGCCCTAAGTTCTGAATCTTTACGGGTGTCTGCCTAGTGTATAGGCGTCCATCTCCTCCAAAGCCGAAGTAGTATTCAGCATTGGCGAAGTCTGTCTCTACGATGTGGCCATCGGCATCGTATTTGAAGGTGTATGGGAGACCAATGTTGTTGAGCTCGAGGAGCTGGTTTCGACGTCCAGCCGCATCATGATTCTGACTCCAGGTGTCCTTGAGGCTTCCATTGAGGACTACCTGCTCGCTTGCAATGGCTCCATAGCCGTCCAGGGTACGAATCACTGATGAGGGAAGTCCTATGGCGCTATTCTGATAGCTCTGGTCAACTTCTTTGAGCAGTCCTCGATTGTCGTAGGTGTAGGTACGGGTAACTCCGAGCTGGTTCGTGCTGGAATCCACGGCGGCCATATTGGTCGTACGAGCCATGCTATCGTAGCTGTAGCTGGTAACGATGCCCCGTGGGTCGGTCATCGTGCTAACCAGCCCCTTGCTGTTGTAGGAGTAGATGTAGTTGCGGGTCGTTGATCCGCTCTGAGCTAGCTGCTCGGAGGTCTTCTGAGCAGCGGAGTTATAAACTGCACTCCAAGTAAGGCCTCCAGGCATCGCTCGTGAAGTCATGTCACCCATTGCATCAACTCCATAGGTGATGGCTCCTCCATCGGGGAGGGTTTGGCCGACAAGGTGGTTAAGGCCATCGTAGCGGTAACTCGTGACCCGTCCGCGCTCGTCGGTGACGGAAGTGAGGTTTTCGTTTAAGTCGTAAGTTTTGGTGATTACTCCGCCGTCGGGTTTCACCATCGCGACGGGATTTCCAGCAAAGTCAGAGTAGGTTGTCAGAGCAGGAATACCTCCCAGACTCATCACCACGCTTTGATGGTCTGGTGAGTATTGGTAGGATGTCGTCTTGGCTGTGTTGCCTGATCCACCATAGACGGCTACCTGCACGGGGCGTCCGATAGCATCAAAAGTATTGATCGTTGTTTCTCCCAAGGCGTTCTCGTCTGTACGACTTAGGCCTGCGGCATCGTAGGAATGGGTCACACTATGCTGACCAGTTCCTGTCCCCCCTGCAGGACCAGTTTCAGTCTTCGGCCTATTGAGCGAGTCGTAAGTGGTCGAGAAGGTGTAGCCTGCTCCATCGGTCCTACTCGTCAGATTACCCCGGGCATCATAGACTTGAATCTCGGTGTAAAGAGGATAGGCCGTGGTGACACTCCTGGCTGCGTCGTTGTAGGTGATGGTCTCAGTCGTTCCATTCGCCAGGCTCTTGCTCGCAACTCTCCCATCCAACAAGTAAGTCCAGCTCTGAGAGGTACCATCCGGATTACTCTGACTCAGTGGCTGTCCGGTCATTGTATAGGAGGTGGTCGTGGTTCCGCCGAGAGGGTTCTTGTAGGTGGCGACATTACCACCTGGCTCATAGGTGAAAGTTTCACTGGAGGATCCGCCGGAGGCACCGGTCTTGGTGCGAGTGAGCATCTGACCGATAGCATCATATGTCATGGTCGTCGTGGTCCCGATAGGATCTACGATCTGGGTCAGGTTACCGAAAAGATCGTGGGTGTAGGTAGTAGTGGCTACCCCTCCAGCACTGACACCTGCGCCGCTGGCCTGACTGGTCCAGACGAGCTTTTGAGAGATTCTTCCGGCTTGGTCATAGATGGTCTGGGTGTAGTCAGCCGGGTTGTAATGTGCTCCCTGAGTCCATTCAATCTCGCCATTAGCGTTGTAATAGTTGAGGTGCCAATCGACCTTATTACCATTTGCATCGCTACGCTGCTGCCAGATCTGATTACCAAGATCATCGTAGGCATAGGTGGTAGACTGACCGGCAGAATCCACCTTGCTGATGAGCTGACCTCTGAGGTTATAGGTCAGGGTGTAAGTTATCGAGGGATCCTGGGTACCCGTGAGATGGGTTTCTGTAGCGGGGTAACCATTGGCATTGTACGTGTAGCTCGTTACTGCCCCCCCATCCGTAATTTGCTGAACTAGACCTGAAGCATAGGGAATTGTCCCGACCGTTCCTACACTGGTGTAGGTGGTGTCGGTTTCCTTGATAAGTCCTCCCCCTGCGGCGTATTTCTGAAGCGCCGTCACAAGATACGGATAGGTTGAATTTCCGTAAGTGAACTTGGTGTAATTACCAATCGGATCGGTAGTTTGAGTCGGGAGATTGAGTGAATTATAGGTGGTGGATGTTATGGCTGTGCTGGAGCCACCACCAGTGATATTTCCAGTCACCGATGTGTTGGTCAGGTTACCGTTCGCGTCGTACTGATAGGTGGAGCTTAGGCCCCGCTTATCAACACGAGTAGCAAGGCTACGCTGGTAGGATCCTCCAGAAGCACTGTTGGTATACCAGGTAGAGGTGATAGACTGCCCAAGAGGATCGGTGATTTTACTGATTTGTCCTCCGGTGATCACATAGGTAGTCGTATGACTGTATGCATCTGACACTGTATTGGTACCACTGAGGGTGCCATCTGCATTCGTCGATGTGCTGTAGCTGAAGGTCGCGTTCACCGCGAGCGCTCCACCCGTACCCACATTCGCCTGCTGTTGAGTAACACGTCCGTTGGTATCGTATGTATTCACCAGCAAACGACCATTTGGTTTGGTCTCCTGAGTAAGGAGGTGTGTAGAGTAGAGTCCAGTTAGTGGCGCAGTATTGGCCTTGTGGCTATAGTTGTAGCCAATGGTTGAATTGTCAGGACGTGTGACGCTGACAAGATCACCATAGATATCATAATAGTAGCTCAGGATACGTCCATCTCCTGCATTGGCCTGGATGATGCGTCCGTAGGTGTCGTAATCGAGTTGAAGGAAATCACCATTGGAAGAAGCAATCCTATTGAGGAAGCCGTAGTCAGGCTGATTGGTACTTGCTCCAAAACTGAAGCTTAGACTGTTACCCTGAGGATCCTTCCATGTAGTAAGATAGGGGCGCGTGCGGGAAATCGTGTTTGTACCACTACCGATTGGATAAGATTTAACCACAAAGGTGCGGACACTTCCATCCGCTCCATTTAACGTGTATGTCGCATTTGTACCGCTACCGGTCATGACGATCTTGTTATTGAAGAGATTAAATATTGATCCAGCAGAAGATCCTTGCTGATTGCAAAGAGTAGGATTATTACTCGCCATTGGGATCCAGGTATTAGTACTCCCTGTAACTGGACTGTAAGCTACCACGCTTCCATCCATTTCAGCCGCATAGATTATATTTGCAGAATTTGTATTGATTCCATTTGTTCCGAGGTAAGCGAAGTACCCCATCTTCCAACCATTACCGAACTCACCATTGGCGAGATACATACTGTCATAGTTACGGCAGAACTTGATTGGCATCGGTCCAGGGATGACTAAGTCAGTATCATTTACATAGAATCCTCCACGGACGATGTCTACGGGGTCGTATATCTTATTTACTGTGTTTTGATAAACAGTAGAAAGAGCTCCTAAGAATCCACTACTTGTTTCAGAGGAAATAATACTTGGCAGTTGAGGACTACTTGCTGTGAGGGAGAAGTTTCCTGAATAGTTTTGCGCCTGTATAATTTGATCTAAGGTTGGCTGGAATGTTAGGCTTGTGCTACTTCCTGTAGTTGAGATTTCACTAATAGCTGTAGGCGTATTAAGAATAGTCGGCTGGAATATCAACGGGGGTGCAGTAAGGCTCGGAGCTTGAATATTAAATGCATAACTACCTCCGCTGTTTTGAGAAAGAGTGGAGAACGACTGCACATAAGTCACATTATCTTGAACAGGTAATTGGGATGCAAAACCACCATTGAGAGGCGGATTCGTAAGGCTTTGCATAGAAATAAGAGCTGCTTCACCTCCACCCCCTGAATTATTATGCGTGATGATAAATGCACCGAGACCGGCATAGGTATTGCTAGCACATAACTCAGGTCCGGGGGTAATATAGACGACATTATATGGAGCGGCCAATGATGCATTGGTGTTGTTGGTAGCATATGAGCTCAATGCATTTGTAATTGAAGACCACATTCCAGCATTGGATGCCCAGGTTTGCAGTGAATTGGTAACTCCATTGTAGCTATACTGGTTAGTCGCCATACTGGTGAAGTTCTGACTCGTTAGAGTAATCACCCCGTTTGTGGACTGAGCGGCAAGATGAAGCAGATGCACCGTTGATGCTGAGTTCGACATCCCAAAGAATTGATTCAAGATGGTATGCTCTTCGGCTGAACATCCAGCCATGAAAAGTGATTCCAAATCATCAGCAGTTGTATAAAGAGAGACGCCACTGTTTGGGTTGATAGTTGAAATCGCTCCATTGCCAACAGAGGCCAATTCAATCGTAAACATATCCACCGCAGGGTATCTGAGGTTGACTACCCCGTTTGTTGGAAGAACTCCGTTAGTAAGCTGGGGATTCAATTTGGCCAGACCACCTCCAAAAAAGGAAGTAATTACTGTCTTATGAAGTGGCTCAAGTTCATTGCGTAGATCAGAGCAGTGTTTGTAGTAACTCATGCCCATTAACTGCAACTGAGTTCCAAGAGCATTATTAGTTGTCATGGATCCGCTTTGTTGAGCACTCCAGAATTTCTGTGCCGTGACATCAAGCATCTGCTGAGTCACCTGTCCATAATCCAAGCAAAGTGCTGCAGCTTGGCCTTTCGAGAAAGGGCGTGGCCCGGGGGATACGGTTTCCGTATCTACAGTTCCAAGGAAAGGAACATTAGTCAGCGCATTGGTGTTGAATTGATGGTGACGTGTATAGGTAATTTGAAAGTTCAGATTATTGCTATCACTGGCACTCAACTGATAACCGATATACTGAGCATTGTTGATTGTTGCAGGATTTGTAAAGGCCGAAGCATTTGTCGTCCCATCTGGAAGCGGCTCCATATAAAAGCTGATCACATTACTATTATTGGTAGCCCCAGCCGTACTGATGAAGAAAAGTCGATTATGCAAATCTACCATGCGTAGAACACCAGTGTTGAGAAGCGTATTAGTCGCGCCGGTGCGTGATAGCGTAGCCTGTAACGTATCAAAGATATTCGTGGATGCTCCAAGACCTGGCAGAACATTGGTGCCTACAAGCGAGGTAATAATATTACTGGAGCTCAGACTGTTTGAAGTAAGACCCCAAGGTTGAGGAAAGTTACTCCAAGAATTGTAGTTGTGAGGCCGGTCTACTATTGTGACACCAACATCATTTGTGCTTAGCCCATTAGATCCCAGAGCATTGGCTACAAAAAGGGGATAAAGGGTCCTGAGCGTATCGTCATTTTGGTTGAGATTGATGATATTCGTATCCGCTTTGAGATAATGCTCTACCCATCCGTATCCCGTGTTATAGCCTGCAGGTAGATAGTTATTGAGATTTTCTCCTTCTGTAATTTGCGTATCTTTCATCCATGGGAAGATATGTACCCATTGACTGCTGTTTGTATCATATGCAATAACCCACGGATAATTTACAGGCAGGATTTGTGGTGCGCTATTTGTGTTTGAAAGCATTTCACTGAGTTGGAAATGCAACAGATAACTCATTCTTGCATCCAGCATCTGGAGAGTATCCGGATTAGGGAATACATAGGCACAAGGAACATTGCAACGACGTAAGAAGTAAATAAGCAATGAGCACTGCTCGGCAGGATTCCCTTCTCTCTCTAAGAACGTTGCTTCCGCACTGCGATTAAATCCTCCTTCATTAATGGAGCGATCACTAACTGAACCGGCTGCATTGTAACTGATCGCATCACTCAAATGAATCTGGTTCAGAATAAAATTAGCCAGAATCACGGGATTGCTTCCCATGTCAGAGATGAACTTGTCGAGTACCGGGTTAGTCCGTAATTCTGGACTGTTGCCCAATGCAAGGAAGTTCGTATTGGAAATGTTGCTTGAGGCTAACTGATACGTTACCGGAGTACTGACCTGAAGTAACTGATCAAGTGACATCCCTGCATATGCTGATGGTAACGGCTGCCCCTGAAAGTTTGGAATGCTCAGGCTGGTTGAAATCCAGGCAGGGCTGTTCATGAAATCAAGGGTATATCCGTAATTATATGTTGCTGAGTTAGAGGCGCTATTCGTATTTGTAACAGTCAGAGGATATTGGGTATTATTAGTGTCATAGGCGACACCCCTGTAGTTCACAACATAGTAGTTGCTAGATCCGGTTGCCGAGTGTGTGACAATAAATGGACTATCTGATGGAATCCCCGCATTACTTCCCGTTAAAAGATAACCTTGGCTGGCACCTCCAAGATTGTAAGCAACTGTAGTTGTCAATGTGCATCCATTATTACTGAATATATTAGTATAAATGTATCCGCCATTCTGAAATGCTGCCCAGTTTGTGCTGTTTTGTCTCGGGATAGAGAAATAATTTGTTGCTACAGGAGTCACATTTGTTCCCGGAAACTGACTTGCATTATAGACCAATATTTGAAAATCACTGGCATTATAGTTGTTTGATGCCTGATTGGTATAAACCGTAAAGTTAGTGCTTGTAATGGGTAATCCACCTTCACAAAAAGCAAAAGTGTAAGTATTGCCGGTATAAAGAGGTGTTCCTCCTCCAGCAGATCCAAAGGCGGCCCAAGGTGAAGTTATAAGATATGGAGTATTGGTCTGAAACTTCGTATATGCATTTGAATAGAGAACACCATAAATCGATGGAAGTGCCAGCTGTTGGAACCAGGGTTTGCTTGAATATGCGTTTGTAGATGGCAGCACTACCCCCTGCAACTGATCTACTGAATCAACATAGAAGTTGAGAATATATGGGTTTGTGAACTGTGAGTTCAGCCATGGCGTCGGCGGGATAGTCACTGTTATGTTGGCAGAACCCTCGGCCACAATTCCATTGGTTGAACTGACAACTGCTGTGTATGTATGAGGCCCCGCAACTACTCCTGAGAGATTCACCGGGGAAGAGTTGGTCGCCGTTCCCAAGAGATCAGTTCCCTCGTAGTAAGCAATTTGGTTCCAAGTGCCAGCTGCTGAAGATACCGTGGGAGTGAAGGTCAGCGTTGCCGGGGCAACATTAGTACCTGTAATTGAAAATGTTATCAAAGATGTCGCACTGACGGAGTTTGTCGAACTGGAGTAGGTTCCATTGGCTATAACCCGGAAGCTGTTGCTGCTGCTTGTCAGGCCGGCAACTATGTACGAGGTCTGATTTCCAGGGACTATTCCGATGCTCGACCAGTTGGTGCCTCCATTGGTACTTTGCTGAATCGTGAAGCTCTGAGTGAGGCTTCCTTTCTCACTCCAACTCACAGTCGCCTGACCTGCCCCGTTGTAGTTCACCATGACATTGGCTGGTGTCGGAGGAACCTGGTTTGTCTGTACCGCCACAAATTGAGTCACTACTGGGATAGCGCTCCCATTCGTTGATCCGAGCCCAAGCTCTCCAGATGCATTATCCCCCCATCCAACCACTGTTCCGTTAGTGAGAGCTGCCAAACTGTGATATCCCTGACTCACCAATCCCATCACATTAGTAAGAGATGTCACCTGCACCGGAATAGTGCTGAAGGCATTGGTCGAATTATTACCTAGCTCCCTGGCGCTGTTATCACCCCATGTCCAAACCGTTCCATTGGTTTTGAGGGCTGAACAAAAGTATTCTCCTGCGGAAATCGTACCAACCCCAGTCAGTCCGCTCACCTGTACAGGAATTAAGCTGCCATTGGTCGTATTGTTTCCAAGTTGACCGGAGCCATTTGCTCCCGTCGTCCATACAGTCCCATTGGTCGATATAAATGCGCTATAAGTCATTCCTGCTGCTATAGCTGTTACTCCAGTCAATCCCGTCATTTGCTGGGGATTGGCATACCCGAAAGAATTATTTCCTAGCCCCAACTCCCCATCAGCATTGTATCCCCAGCCCCAGACATTTCCGCCGCTGTCCAAAGCCAAGCTGTGATACTGTCCAGCTGCAATAGCCACGATATTCGTCGGAAGCCCCTGAACCTGAACTGGAATAGCGCTATCACTAGTGCTCCCATTGCCCAACTCTCCTACACCGTTGTAGCCCCATGCCCAGACAGTACCGTCATTCCGAAGTCCAAGGCTATGGTACCATCCCGCTGCAACCGCAACCATTCCGCTCAAAGTTGATATCTGTCCAGGAATGCTGTAGCTGACCCCCTCATTGCCTGTTCCAAGCTGACCATTGCCGTTATTTCCCCATGACCAAACATCTCCATCATTATCCAATGCAAGAACATGTAGATATCCACAGGAAAGTGCTGTTATTCCTGAGAGCCCAGTTGTCTGCATGGGAGTCGTTGCGGAGGTGAAATTACCAAGTCCAAGCTCGCCTACGGAATTATCTCCTGCCGTCCAAACCGTGCCATCTGCCCTCAGGACAACGCTGCTTATTACCCCGGTCCCCACCTGGCCGGTGATGTTGAAGTTCGCAGTCGTCACCGCGCTGTTGGTCCCCACAAATGCTGCCACCTTCAGCGTCGTGGGCTGAGAAATCAGAATGGTGCTGTTGCTCAGAAGCGGCAGCGAGTTGGTCGTCGGAGCCGTGCCGTTGACCGTATAAAAAACACTCCCGAAGCTGTTTGTCGTGGAGACAAAGACATTCTGCTGAGTAGTAAAGGTCCCTCCATTCGGAGTCAGCGTCGGTGCCGTCTGTGCGTGGCCGTGGCCTATTCCTCCAAGACTCAGCGCCGCACTTATCATGCAAACATTCAGCCAGCGTCTGGCATGGGGACTTTTTGCAGCAGTTGCAGAGAGCCGCGAATTCTTAGTTTTTTCGGCAGAGCGGAGCAGCCGATTGTTGTCGGAGGTTTCCATGTTCTGGGGGTTTTTTTGGGTGGGGGGTTTCTCAACTCCGCTTTATTTCCCAGTCACACCTGGAAAACTCCACGGCAGCCGATTAACTCCGCCCCGTGTAGTGCAGATTTGTTAACGGATACAACAACTATTTTGTGACGAAGTCGTCTTCCTCCCTGCGATGTTTTTCCATGTTTGCGCGCAAGTAATACATGACCAATGATTAAGGCCTTAATAGAGCTAAAATCGACCACATCAAGAATAAGCGTTTTGCTTAGTGCAGCCTCCCTAGAATCAATGTGTTCACACCCAATCTGCAGGCCTCAGATCGGCTGCGGATCCTTTATTTATAAGCCTCCGCGAGGAATGAAGGAGCGGCGGGCTTCGTAAATGCCGTGCACTTTTCCTTCTGGAAAAGATGATGCATTCCACGGATATTCTTCTTTATATCAACGATTTCCAATGACCATCAAGAACAGCCAGATCCTCAAGCAGAGTTTCAAAATTGCCCAAAAGATCGAGCGTCTGGGCACCAAGCTCCATGAGCTTATCGGGGCTACCCTGGAACTTCCAGAGCCTGCTGTGGTGCTCCCTGCCGGGGAGGCTGCGGTTCCCCGCCGTCGAGGCCGTCCCCCTGGCTCTGGCAAGAAATCGACCGATGGATCCTCTCTTCTGTCCGGCAAACCGCGTCCTCGCTCCCCCAGCGGCCCCCTCGCCCCTGCCGTGGTGAAGGTGCTCCAGCGCTACAACCGCCCGATGAAGGTCACCGAGATCCTCATCGGCCTCGAACAGGACGGCTACCAGTGGACCGCCAAGAATCCCAAGCAGACCCTCTACGTCCGCGTCGGCAAGCTCGCCGGTGTCCGAAAAATCGGTGACGGCTTGTATGCCTCCGAGGGCAGCTCCCTAGGTGGAATCGCCCCCGAGACGGTGGCTCCCCCTGCGGAGACGCCCTTCGGACAGGGTTTCTGAAACATATCAGGGAAGAACTAGCCCCCTTCTGAGGGGCTATCTTCAACAAACCTCTCAAAGGGCAGGTCACAGCGACCTGCCCTTTTCATTGCCCGCTCAAAGCCCCTCTTTTGACTACTCTTGCAGAGCTCCACAAAATCATTTTTCTTTCTCCTCTTTCTTTCTTGTATGACAAGAGTTCTCCTGATTGTGTTCCTTTGGGATTCAGGTCAAGCCCACCCCCAGCCATGAAAAAACGCCTTCTCGGGTACATCCTGATCCCAGGATTGCTCCTATCGAGCCCACTGAGAGCATTCATCAGTCCCGACCCCGAGGGCCATGTCGCCAGCATGGACCTCTATTCCTACTGCAACGGCGATCCGGTGAACGGATATGACCCCGATGGGAGGTTTGGTAAGTCTATCGGTAATGGTTTTACCGATAGTTCAGCTGGGGGGCTTGGGCTACTTGGTCAAAACAATTACGCCAATTTCAACTCATCGCCCAATGCCTTTGGCTATTCTCTTGGATCAAGCGCTGGATCAATCTTGGGAACTGTAAATGGAGCACCAGGGGTAGTTGTGGGAGGGGGCCTATGGGCGCTTGATCAGGGGGCTCATTCTGTGGGCGAAACCCTTGGGGGCCCGGCTGGTTATGGGGCGATACAAACATTGCCTTTACTCCGTCTTGAATCCTTTGGCATTTCCTTAGCCAAGTCGGCGGTAGGAGGGAGTGAAGCAGAAAGTGGATCCATTAGGGTCACTCAATATTTTGATCCGAAGATAGGTAGTTTCCCTATCGACGGCAAATTTGCATTGTCCTCAGATAGCACCCTTGGAAACCGCCTAGTCGATGGGGTGACCGTTCCGACAACATGGGTCGCACCATACGCTGCTGGGGAAATGTCCTTGTTCCGTCGTTTAATGACTGGAGTGGGAAACCGTTTAGACTACGTCGAGTTTGACGCTATTCAGGCTGAACTCGCGAACCCATCTGGATTGAAATCCATGTTTGGAGGCTACCAAAAAGTGATTCCCGGACGGGTGAATTTAACAGGTAGGAACGCTGTGTTTGGCACAAGCCAATTCAATTGGCTTGATGCCGGAACCCGATATGGAGTTCCTCTCGCTGGCACCGCAGGTGGTGGCTTCCTTATCTATAAGTCCAATAAGCAACAGTGAGCAGCTACCAGACATTACTGGCTTTAGTCTTTGGGTTTTGGACTACTTGGTTCGTCCTCTGTATGATCTTCAAGAAGTCATGGATTCCTGTCATTCCAATAGTTCCGCTACTAGCGTTGGGAATAGGCCTATTGTTGAACAAGGTTCAGGAATGGACTGGCACAGCGGTTGTTGCATTGGGTCACGCAATGATTTTATACGGCATGATCCGTCAATTGAATCGACGACCCAAACAATAAGATGCTTGTACCGTCTATTTGAGAATAATAAAAACCATCAGCTTTACCCGCTTTAAATTAGATTTGCAGTCAATATGGCAATTCAACACACCTCTCAACTTCTGCATTGGAATTATTTTCTCTCTTTGGAGGCAGATCTCGAAAGGTTATCTCGCTTTGTCGAGTTCGTTCCATCTAACTACAAGTGCCACTCAGTCGAGATGGTTCGGCTTCTTCTATCAGCCGGATCTGAAGTTGATGTTGTTTCTAAAGCGATATGCCTCAAACTGGAACCGGACAAAAAACCTCAAAATATCAACCAATATAAGTCAATACTTACAAAGTACATTCCCAAGCTTCCTTCGTATACTCTTTCGATGCCACGCTTTGGTCTTGATTTGAAACCGTGGATAAATTGGCGAAAATCAAAAAACCCTGATTGGTGGATAGATCACAACGGAATCAAGCATGATCGGGCTAATAATTTTAGTAAAGCTCATCTCATAAATACACTCAATGCCGTTGGTGGCTTGTTTCTTTTATTGATCGAGTTATATAGATTGCAATCCCTCAAAGTGCAATTGGAGCCTGTTCCCAAACTATATTCCGCTCCAGTGTCACTTATTGGTCGGGCTCATACATTAGATGGACGAACTGTCCTGCACTATGAACGTGAAGGCTAGTAATCCGATAGACCTAATCACCATGCCTTTGAATCTTTTAACATGACAGCTAAGGAGTAGCTTTTCGTACCAGAAGCAAACCGTGGCAGCTCATTGTCGAGGTTAGATATTGAATATGAATCCACTTTCTTGGCGTGAATGTAAGGAAAGATTTGATCAGCTTATTCCTAAGAGTCGATGCTTTACAAATTCCCACCCAGACGGCAGAAGCTTGCCACTATTTAGAGGACATGGATCGAGTGCATGGGAACTTGAATCAACACTTGAACGGCATGGATTGAGAGGCATGCTTCTAAATCATTACATGCAGGACTGCGGGTCAGTTCGACGTTTCTGTGGGAACTACGAATTGTCAAATATTCCTTTTATAGAGGATGCGGCAGTATCCTATCGCGATTTAAAGCCCAACTTTCCAAATTTTGAATACCTAGCTTTTCTTCGTCATCATGGATTTCCTTCGCCGCTTCTTGACTGGACAGAGTCGCCGTATGTTGCAGCTTTCTTTGCATTCCGCGATCCACCTAAAGATGCAACTTCAGTTCGTATTTGGATTTATTATTCAGAATTGGGCCACGGAAGAACTTACTGCTCATCGAGTCCACATATTCATATATTAGGACCATTTGCAACCGTTCACGAACGCCATGCTATCCAACAGTGTTGGTATACTATTTCCCTTAAAGAGGACGAAAAGGCATGTGTATTTTGCAGTCACAAAGAAGCTATACGACTTTCAGAAACCACTGGAGCCAAGCAGGACAGATTGGAGTTCATTGACATTGCGATTTCCTCTCGAGAAGAAGCATTGGCAGACCTTTATGCTATGAATATATCCGCATACACGCTATTTAGGTCTCTTGATACTCTAATTGAGACCGCATCACATCGTGTCCTTAAAATTGATTCTAGTAATGCAAACCATTAATAGATCTGCCCAATTCTTGCTGAGTTGCAATTCACTTTCACTAATAAGGCTTCACACAAAAAACATCCATTATCAATTAAACTAACCATCCAATAATCCTTACGCACAAAGCTTTAAATCAACTCTATATATTATGCCACTTGTGAGCTTTCACAATCGAGACTTAGACAAAGATCCTTTTACAATTGGTGAGTTCATCGACATACTATCCGAATTTGACAGTATCCATGAATTACGCTTCATAGGTATGAGCGGTGAATTATTCTTTAACCGCTTTAAACAGCGCGGGGCGAATCTCACAACCATTGAGTTTGACGACCCTGGGTACATTCAGCAGCACACCCTACCCGACAATAAACAATAAACTTACCCCCCAGCCGCTGGCGTCTTTGATTTTTTCCTCCAGCGGGGGTTGCTTTAGTTCCGGTTAATGCAGCATAGATCTCGTAAAAGAAGTTTATCTGCTAACGATGCTGGTGTTCTTTTCCTGGCAAAATGACTGTATATGTCTGAACGCCATCTTTTTCCTCACACTTCAAAGGGGACAGCGCGTCTCAAGTGCCCTTCATTATCTCCCTAACCACATCCCCCAGACACTTCTGAACCGCCCGCTTCATAGGTCGGGTTTCTCCGCGTGCAGCTCCCTAGGTAGAATCGCCCCAGAGACGCTGCCCCCCCCGGCGGAGACTCCCTTCAGACAGGATTTCTGAAACATACCAGGGAAAGATATAGGCTCCTACTGAAGTGGAGTCTTCCCCAATCCTCTCAAATGGCAGGTCACACCGACCTGCCCTTTTTCTATTCTGATTCAGTTCTTTTGGAATCAAGCCTCTGCCCTTTTGAAGTTCAAAGCTTTGTAAAGGTTTTTGGTAAAGTACTATAAACCAAAGAAAGAACGATAACCTTGACAGGTTTATCGTTCATTGTAGGTTTATCAACGTGAGGACGCTGCCTCTAGAAAACCTAAAGGAATATCTCAAGACGCTGCTCGACACAGAGCCGGGGCTTCGTCTTGTTGCGATGCCTAATCTACCCGTTTTCCTGAGGGAGCGTTTTGCCTTCTACCAAGCTGATTTGTTCGGGCGAGCATGGACGCTGGCTCTGGAAAATGAGGCTTGGGAAACTGGATCCCCTGGGGAGTATGAAAAACAGGCAAATCTCCTCCGTCCCCATGTAAAGGCTCCGGTGATCTTTGTTCTGGATGCCATCGACTCCATTACCAGGCAGAGGTTGGTTCAGAAAGGCATCCCATTCATCGTGCCCGGGACGCAGTGCTTTCTTCCCGGAGCCTTGGTGGATTTCCGGGAGCGCTTTCCCCGAAAAGGAATCCAAGGACGCGACAGGCTCAGCCCTGCCGCACAGCTGGTCCTGCTCTATCACCTCCAGCGGCAACGTCTCGATGGCAGGCCATTAAATCAGATCGCCAGAGATCTGGGCTACTCCACCATGACTCTGAGTAAGGTGAAGGATGAACTGGAGGAGGCAGGCCTGTGCGAGGTGCAGCGTAAGGGACGCAGTGTGTCGATGCGATTCGTGGCCGAATGCCGAGAGCTCTGGGATCTTGCCATGGAGAAGCTCTCTTCCCCTGTCCGCAAGACCCTCTGGGTGCAGTGGGCAACCCCGGGATATCCGGCGCTGCGGGCTGGAATCAGCGCTCTGAGCGAGAAGACGATGATCAATGAGGATCGTCTGCCGACCTATGCCCTAAGCCAAGTAATGCTCGAAGGATGGCTGAGAAAGGGGACGGTGATCCGTTGTCCTGATGCGGAAGCGGCCACTGTCAAAATGGAAGGCTGGGCCTATGAGCCGAAGCTGCTGGGGGATAACTCGAATGTGGATGTGCTTTCCCTCTATCTCTCTCTCAGGGATTCGCACGACGAGCGTATCCAGAAGGAGCTGGAGGAACTAATCCAAGGAGTCCATTGGTATGATCAGAGGAATTAAACTATTTCGGGAGCGTTTCCGTGACTACGAGGGGGCCTTCGTCCTCATCGGTGGAGCTGCCTGCGATGAGTGGTTTTCCACAATGGATGACACCTTTCGAGGCACCAAGGACCTCGATATTGTTTTGATCATCGAGGTGGTGGATCTGGCTTTTGTGGCAGCAATTCATGCCTTCCGGGAGGAAGGGGGCTATGAGATTGAGGAACGTGTCAATGGGCTGCAAAAGCTCCACCGATTCCGTCGTCCGACGAATCCGGAGTTTCCCAAGGAGCTTGAGTTCTTCAGCAGGAAGCCAGATGTCATCGATCTAGGTGCGGGGCAAAGGGTCGTGCCGATTCCTTCTGACGGGGATTACCACAGCCTATCGGCACTCCTCATGGATGAGGCCTACTATTCGTTGATTCGAGAGCATCATGTCATTCAGGACGGCCTGCCTATCGCCAGTGCCACAGCCCTGATCCCGTTGAAGGCCAAGGCATGGGCTGATCTCTTCCAACGGGAAAAGAACGGAGAACAAATTGACTCAAGGGACATCAAGAAGCACCGAAACGATGTGTTCCAGTTGGCCGCCACCCTTCCCGGCGAACCCGGTCCCGAGCTGCCTTCAACGATCTTGGATGACCTGAGGCTGTTTCTGGAGGCTTTCCCAGAGGATTCCAAGGATTGGAAAGGCATCCGCGAGTCACTAAAAGACTCGATGGCCAGAGGAATCTCCATCGCAGGACTGCGTTCAGCGATTCAGCAGTATTATCGGCTTTAAGGTCAGAGGATCGCCCACTTCCATCATGGGAAAATGATTGCCTCCGATAGGGCCTCTTCTCATAACTCCTTTATGCCTAAGACAAAACCATCCCTCGATCTCGTGAAGCAATTCGCCGCCCTAGAGAAGAAAGCCTCCAGGCAGGTTCTCAAGGCCAAGGCCACCATCGAGAAGAAGATCTCCCAGGAAGTCGCCGCCGTTCACAAGAAGTACGCCAAGGAGCTGAAAGAGGTGGAATCCCTGCTTTCCCGCTTCGGCCTCTCCTCTAAAGGCCCCAAGGCTGCCAAAGCCTCCAAAGCCACCCCCGCAGGAAAAAGCACCCGTCGTCGTCTCCCCAAGATCTCAGACGAGGAGATCAAGGCCCAGCTCTCCAAGATCCTATCTGGGGGGAAGAAGGTGTCCTCGGCAGTGATCTTCAAGGAAGTCGGTCTGGCCCGCCCCCGCTTCACCGCCTTCCTCAGGGCCAACAGCGGCTTCGTCCACATCGAGGGAAACAAGCGCAGCACCACCTACTCGCTGAAGGGGTAAAACTGACATTTCTCTCTGCTACAGGGTTAAGAAGAACTACAAATCGGATTCCAAATGAATGAGGTTCAGGAGCTTAGAGAAATGATTTCTCGGGAGCTTAATCAAGAGAACCCTCCCTCAACAGAAAACTTAAAAGCCCATCTGCTCAAAATTGCAGAAGAAGGCGTATGATTGACCGAAAATCTACCAAGCAAGATCGAGCATCAAATGAAAACTATTTCTAAAATGCTCTATTAGGTATTATATCCATATTTGTTACACTCACAATCGATATGATACATTGGTCTCTTATTTGGAGCATCACAACTCCGCTTGTGACGTTGGTCGCTGGTGCGCTTGTAAATCGATACTTTGAGCGTCGCCCCAAACTTTACACTCACTATGGCCATATTTCCACATTTAGGGTGCGAACAGACAATGAGTTTGACGTTTTTACACATAGCATTGTAATCAGGAATGCAGGGAACTCTACAGCAACTGGCATCTGTATTGGTCACAATTACCTTACCCCGAACTACCAGATTTACCCCGCCATCGCCCACGAGATAAGAAAAGTTCCGGATACGGGAGATGAAATTTATATTCCATCGATGGTTGCTAAGGAGCAGCTAACCATTTCCTATTTATACTATCCCCCTACAACCTTTAATCAGATCAATACCTACGTTAAAAGCGAAGAAGGACATGCTCGTTTCATTGAAGTCTTGCTCCAGCCGCGTCCAGCGAAATGGATCCTCGCTTTAATTTGGTTTCTGATGATTGTTGGAGCAATTACTTTAATCTATCTATTTTTGATTGCTTCGAGTTCATTCTCAAAATAGATGCTGCCAAGCCTATGAACTCAATCAGCAATCTCTACAGTGTTTTGGCATTTTTCCTGCATAGCAGTGTCTGATGCCAGTAACAATCCAAGATAGGTCATCTAGGATCATACAATAAATAAGTAATGAGCATTACTGCTTCATCAGTTCGTCGCACTATTCGCCAATTTACGGACTACAGCCAAGATCTCTTGCGGGCCGACATGGGCACGTTTGAGAATCGTCTCAATATCTTGGCTTATTTCTGTTCATCGGATACAACTTTTCAGGTTATTCATGAGCAATTAATGAAAAATCCTGCAGTAGATCTTGATGAATGGCTTGCTGATAAGACGAGTCGAAATACTGGATGGGCCGGCAGTTCACCTTTAGAGTTCCCCGTTGATACCGACGAACGTGTTTCTCTTATGTATCAACTTCTTTTTGCAATACACTGTGGAAAAATCGCTTTTCAACCGTTTTTAGTTAGTTTTTTCTCCGTAGGCACATCAAAAATCAACCATTTTATTAATGCCTTCCAGGAAGCCGTGTTATCACCTCTTTTTAGAGAGCTTTATTATAAATTGGAAGAATTAGAAGATCGCTTGCCAGAACAGTCTACAGCCGAAATATCACCCTCTTCACTGCACATACTGCACAATAGTGGCCCGATAATTCAGCAATTTGCTCGAGGCAGTCACATCTCTCAAAACGCTTCGCAGCAAATTCAGAATCCTGAAATACAAAAGCTTTTTTCGGAACTTGTGACTCTAGTTCATTCTGTAGATCTATCCAATGAGCAGAGACGAGAATCGAATGAGATTTTAGCTTCTATTGAAGAGGAGCTCAAAAAGCCCAATCCGAAGAAGAGTGTGGTTCGGGCTATGCTTAATGGACTGCCGATTGCTGCCAGCCTAGCAGAAATCATTTCGGCTATCATTAGTCTATTGGGATAGGCCCTAACACCTATACGCTCCCAAGCGATTTTTGTTTCGAACAACCAGCCAAACTCCCTATCTTAAGCTAGGTCGTTTGTTTGTGCCAGCTAAGATTAACATTCTCCTAAAAATGAATCTCGAAAATGGTGATCAGTTTGAGCGAGAGAATGCGCATTGGATTCGTCAGTATCTCCCGACATACGAAACGGTGTGGAGGGAGTTTATCGGCAATGACGGAACAGCACATCCGCTTGAGTTGAAGGGTCTTTCACAGGAGAAGATTCCTGCAAGAAGGCGTTTTTACCAGGCACACTATTCCATGGCTCAAAGCGCCAAAAAGATTGTCGATATTGTGGCTTCCCTCGAGCATGTGATTCTGAAAGCAAAGGCCGAGCATTCATGCGAAGATCAGTTCGATTTGCTATTTTGCTTACTCTCACGAGTAGGGCACGTCCGCGATATGATCAGCAAGATGGATGCTGCTTTGGGAATGGAAGGCGAAGCCGTGAACCCACTTCAGATATTCTATGACTTGCGGAGCCACCTCACCCACGGGCCACAAATGCCGTTTCTAATCGAGAACGACATGCTAAAGATCCCCATGATCGGAGGTCGGAATCCTACTGAATCTGAGTGGGACGATGACAAGGCGTGGGAACAGATGAAGCCAGAGACCTTCACGCCACTTTCGACCTTTTGCGATGAAACCGTTAAGGAGTTTTTCAAGCAACTAACCTCGATCCACCAGAAGATCTATTCAGCCGCGAAGGTCCAATATAAGGGCTGCAAACTCGTGGATCTGAAGACAAACATGCCCTTCTCAGCCCACGCCATTCCTTCAATCGACACTTCCACAACAACGCCAACTTTTTCAGCCAATATTATTTCTGGAAAATACTGGGGATAAAAATGCGGAGGCTTCGACACGCCATCGCGCGCAAGTCACTTTTTCACGTTTTCGCTTTCATATATGATCCATTAATTATCTATACAAAAAAGTTTTATCCTCGTTCTAACCATATCTCCCAAACACTTCTGAACGTTCTTTTTCATGAGACTTTCTTGACCCAAAAGACAAATCTACCAGATATTTGAATTGGAGTCAGGGTTGAAAGACGCGGCGGTTGGCTTGCCATCCCCAGAATCCATGTCCCCTGGTTCTTTTTTTGAGCTCTGGACTACGCCGAGGGCAGGAGCAATCATTGGCCATGGAAATCGAGGCTCCAATCCCCTTCGAGAAGCGTACAAGTCTTCCTCTGGTCTCTGCGTCCGTGGAGGCGGGGTTTCCTTCTCCTGCCGATGACCACCTAGAGCGAGGGATCGACCTGAATGAGGAGCTGGTCCGAAATCCTGCCGCAACGTTCTACGTCCGGGTGAAGGGGGAGTCCATGCGGGATGCCGGAATCCATCCCGGTGATCTCTTGATGATTGATCGCTCTGTCACTCCAGTAGACAGGCAGATCGTTGTCGCCATGATCGACGGGGAGTTCACTGTGAAGCGATTCAGGAAGCGGAATGGAAAGATCACCCTGGAGGCCGAGAACCCAGCCTTCCAGCCCATCGAAGTCGGGGAGGATCAAGAACTGACCATCTGGGGTGCTGTTACCTACATCATCCATCAAGCGCGATGATCGCACTGGTCGACTGCAACAACTTCTTCTGCTCGTGCGAGCGGGTCTTTAATCCTGCGTTGGTGGGAAAGCCCGTGGTCGTGCTCTCGAACAACGACGGCTGCATCATTTCCCGAAGCGAGGAAGCCAAGGCGCTAGGGATTCCGATGGGTGCTCCTTTGCATGAACAGCAGGAGGTGATCCGGAAGCATGGGGTTCAGGTCTTTAGTTCCAACTACACGCTCTACGGCGACATGAGCGCCAGGGTGATGTCGATCCTCCGGGATGAGGTTCCTTCCATCGAGGTCTACTCGATTGACGAGGCCTTTCTGCAACTCCCCGAGGGATTCGGCGAGGAGCAGGCACGAGCCCTCCGAGCGAAGGTGCTCCGTTGGACCGGCATTCCGGTCTGTATCGGGATGGCACACACCAAGCTCCTTGCCAAGGCCGCGAATCGCCACGCGAAGAAGAACAAGGCGGTCACGGGTGGAGTCTTCGACATCACGGGCCGGGATGAGGAGATTCTCTCCCGAATGGAAGCCGGGGATCTCTGGGGTGTGGGGAGGAATCTCTCCCTGCGACTAAAAAGCATGGGCATCACGACGGCCCTTGAACTCAAACAGGCTGATCCTGCTTCCATTCGCAAGAGTATGGGGGTGATCGGGGAAAGGATGCTCCGGGAGCTCAACGGCATCCCGTGCCTGGAGTTGGAAGAAATGCCCCCAGATCGGAAGGGAGTCATGGCCAGCCGTTCCTTCGGAAGCCCTGTGGAGTCTCTAGAGGAGCTGGAAGAGGCCCTTGCCAACCATGTTGCCCGAGCAAGTGAGAAAGTCCGTTGTTTCGGACTCTTGGCCACCCGGATGGAGGTATTCGTCCAAACCAACCGCTTTAAGAAGGAGGAGCCCCAGTATTCCCGTGGAATTGCCATCACGCTGGATCGCCCCACCTCTTCATCAGCGGAGTTGATGACCGTAGCCAGGGATCTCCTTCGGCAGATCTACCGTCCGGGCTATCGCTACAAGAAGACTGGCGTTCAGTTGGTAAACCTCGTTACCGAGGATGAGTACCAGCCGGAGCTATTTGATCGGCCAAGCTCAACGATCCACGTGGATAAGATCGTCGATGAGATCAACCGCCGACTGGGTGATCCCAAGAACCCAGTCATCACCCGCGCCTCACAGGGTACCCTGAGGTCAGGAAAGGGATGGCGGATGAGGTCAGAGAGGCACTCCCCCCACTACACGACAGACCTGAGCCAAGTGCCCGTTGTACTTACATAGCAACGAAGAAAGTGTGGAAAATTTGCAAATGGCGGCGTAAGCTTACGCTATGAGCAAATCAACCTCCTTCGGAGGCAATCTCAGGGACCTCCGTGAAAAAAAAGGGATCTCACTTCGTGTTCTTGCCAATAAGATCGGCGTATCTGCAGCCTTTCTTTCTGATATCGAGCTTGGGCGTAGATTTCCTTCAGATGACCGAATTGAAATGCTCGCAGCTGAAATAGGTGTTTCGGCCGAAGACCTCAAAAAATTCGACTTCCGAGATGAAGCCGAATCGATACGCCAGTTGATGTTCTCGGATCCTGCAGTTGGGATGGCGTTCAGAACGGTAAGAAATAAAATTGAGAGTGGGATGCCTGCGGAAAAAATTCAGGAGCGTTTGAGCGACTTATCGTGAAAGAGTTTCGAGTCACCGAAGGGAGATTTAGCCTCCGGTTACATTACGAACTTAAGGAAATTGACCAAATCTGCATCGATGCACTGCGAGAGGCCAAAGCGCTTCCCACAGATCCGAAGGCAATAGAGATCGACCGGTTTCTCGAGAGTTACTGGCGGGTTCCGTTACTCTACGAGGATCTAGGACAGGACATCATGGGATCGACCGTATTCAATTCTATGGGTGCAGTTACAGGTTTCACTGTGGCCCGATGGTTGGACGAAGAAGGGACGAGCAGATCCGAGAGGCGCCTGAGATCAACCTTAGCCCATGAGGGGGGGCATGGATTACTTCATCCCAGACTTTTCATCGCGGAATCAACCCCAAGCCTATTTGGTACTGATCTAGGACACAATAGGCCTCGTAATTTCATGTGCCGAAGCTCTGACGTCCAACCTGCCACGGGAATCCCCAAATACAATGGCCAGTGGTGGGAATGGCAGGCAAATCGCGCGATTGGTAGTCTCTTGCTTCCTATACCTCTGGTAAGAAAAGTTGTGCATCCCTTCACCGAGCCTACTCAATTTGGGGATATTCTAAAGGAGTCACATCGATCCAAGGTCGTAGAGGAACTGGCTGAGATCTTTCAAGTGAATCCAATCGTGGCTCGTATACGGTTAGAGGAGACGTACCCACAAGATAATCACAGCAAGTTGTAAAAAAGGGTTGCGTAAGCCATCGTATGGCTTACACTGCCCGTTATGACAGCAAAGCGATTTCAAATCCTCTCCCTTGATGGGGGAGGACTTAAAGGACTCTTCACGGCCTCCTTTCTGGCCAAATGGGAAAAGGAACGGGGAACGAGGGTCATCGACCATTTCGACCTCATCGCTGGTACTAGCACTGGCGGTATAATCGCCATCGGCTTAGGGCTGGGTTTTTCTGCCGAAAAAATCAAGGATCTCTATCTCAATAAGGCGGAACAAATATTCCCTCCCAAGCACCTCGCTAAAGCAAAACACTGGCTGGAGGTCAAACATTCAGCAGAGGGCTTGCAGGCGGCTCTTCAGGAATTGCTCGGAGTACACAAATTCGGAGAAAGCACTAAGCGTCTTCTCATTCCCGCATACGACCCCGCCTTCCGTGGAATTCACATTTTCAAGACGGCTCATCACGAGCGACTGCAAACAGATTACAAGGAAAGTGCCGTTCATGTGGCGATGGCGACGAGTGCTGCCCCGACTTATTTGCCTCCCCAAGTTACCGACTCAGGTCTTCAACTTCTTGATGGAGGTGTTTGGGCAAACAATCCCGTCATGATCGCAGTGACAGAGGCAATGGGATATCTTGAAAAACCGCAGAGTGAAATCGCGGCATTTCGTATCGGCACAACAGAGGAAATAATCTCCCTGAAGGATCTCCAGACCATGGGAGGAATGGTGAAAATGGCGGCTCCCGTAATCGACTTCATGATGAGAGGTCAGTCTCAGTCCGCCTCGGGGATGGTTCATCATCTTCTTGGGAAAGACCGCTTCTTCGAGATTAACCCTAAAGCGGCACCGGGGGATTTTGAGCTCGATAAACTAAGTGATGAGCTCTTGGCGCTAGGTGAGGTCGAATGGCGTCACGCCTCATCGGAACTCTTCGATCTAGGATTTTTAGAGCATCAGGCGGCTCCCTTTGATCCTGTTCACAAAATCGATCAATTAACTCAACAAACAACAGCTAGACGACCATGAAGGCGAAAACACAGATAATCGAGGCCATCGTAGACAGTTTGGACATACCCGCCAGTTCCTACGAAAAAGCCCAGGACCGCTATAATGATCTAGGGAAATGGTTCTGCGACGGCAAACTTAAGGTGAACAAACCGCGAATCTATGCCCAGGGATCATTTCGTCTCGGTACAGTAATCCGACCGTTACATGAAGATGAAGCTTTCGATCTTGATGTCGGTTGTCGGCTAGAGCATGGCATCAGCAAAGCAACACACTCGCAAAAGGATCTGAAGGTCCTCATCGGAGTTGAGCTTGAAGCCTATAAGACAGCTCGACGAATCGAAAATGAGATTGAGGAGAAGCATCGTTGTTGGTGTCTCGAATATTCAGATCAACTCAGGTTTTCGGAAGATATTGTGCCGTCAATCCCTGAGGAGACTGGGACGCAAGCACTACTAGCAGCCGCGATGGCAAGAAACGGAGTGAACCAAGAGCTTGCCACGTCCGTTGCTAAGCATGCTGGCAGTATCACCGACAATCGCCGCCCCAACTACTCGTCCATTGACCCAAACTGGCTGATTTCCAACTCTGAAGGCTATGCCCTATGGTTCGAAGCGAGGATGGCGATTGCAACAGGCTTCCAAGAGAGGCTCAGGAACATGGCCTTGCAGGCCAAGGTTGAGAAACTGCCAGTATGGCGATGGAAAACCCCATTGCAAAAGGCGATACAACTTCTCAAACGCCACCGTGATTCCATGTTCATCTCCAATCCGGAGTGTAAACCGATCTCCATCATCATCACCACACTTGCTGCCTACGCTTATCAAGGTGAGCAAGACGTAGCCTCAGCAATGGAGCGCATCCTGAAAGACATGGATAGCTACATCAGTCCAACAATACCCCGAGTTCCCAATCCGGTGAATCAAGCTGAGGACTTTGCAGACAAGTGGCATCGACCGGACTGCAGAGAATATATGCTTGAAAAGAATTTCGAGCGCTGGCTGACCCAGGCTCGTAGCGACTTTAAGAATCTGGAAGCACTCTATTCTGAAGAAAGAATTGAGAGGTTTGCTCAAGAAAAGTTCAAAGTACGTATTCCAAAAACAGAAATGGGAATCATCCTTCCCAACCTAAAGTCTCTCCAGGAACCTGGGCGGCCAAATATCATCACTGGCAATCCTGTTCGACCGTGGTGCAAAGACATTGAATCTAACTGATAAAACTCCTGGCATAGAAGAATTCTTACGCAGTCAGCCTTTCATATCAATCCAGCCCTCCCACGGGGAAGGATTGATCTTGGAGGGCTACTTCGAATTGAATCACACAGCTGAGGGCCATCCTGCGGTCACAGAAAGTTACCGACTGCGAATTGAAGTGCCGCCATCATTTCCTCGAGTGTTACCGTTGGTCACAGAACTGGACGGGAAAATCCCGCGTAATGAAGACTATCACAATGGGGGTGGGCGTCTTTGCCTCGGATCCCCCCTTCGCCTGATGATTGAGCTCCAAAAGAAGCCTGACATTCATGAATTTAGCCAACGGCTGATTGTACCTTATTTGTACGCAATGAGCCTGAAACTTAAATACAGCACACCGTTTGTCTTTGGAGAGTTGCGTCATGGGGTCAACGGAGAACTTGACGACTACCGGGAACTGCTGGGCCTCGAGCATAATGAACAGGTTATTTATGCCCTCCAGTGCATACTCAAAAAAAAGCGTATCGCTAACAAAATGACCTGTCCGTGTGGATGCCACCGCCGCCTTGGTCAATGTAAACGTAACACAGTCATGAGTAATCTAAGAAAGATGCTTCCCAAAAACTGGCTCCGGACGATCATTGGGATGAAAAAATAGATATATAATGCTGCAGGAAACCTATAGCAAAAGGGTATTAGATTCTTGTCAGCCCCGTCTGACCCATTGCCTGATAAAGAATCGCTCGTAATGCCATCCTGTCTTTCTCAATCGTTTTCGATAAGGTTCAGCTCTTTTTCATCCTCTCCCTGACTGTATCCCCCAGATACTTCTGAACCGACCGCTTCATCGGACGAGCCCCCAGAGCCTTGGTGATTCCCTTCCGGATGAGCATTTCGACGGTTGCTTCGTCCACGGTGAGATCGATCCCCATCTTCTGGTAACGCTCCACTTCTTCCCCGATTACGATTAACGCGATCTCCCGCTGGGTCTCGGGCGTGAGAGGCCGGAAGACGATCTTCTCATCGAATCTCCCGATCAACTCAGGCCGAAAATGACGATGTAGCTCCGCCAAGACGGCCCGCTCCAGGGTTGCAAAAGGCAACCGGGTAGGTCTCATCAACTGGTGAGAGCCTATGTTGCTGGTGCAAACCACATAGAAGCCGCTCAGGTCATGGGTCCGATGATCAGCCAGGGTGATCCGTGCGGCATCGAGCATCTGGAGGAATAAATCCCAGATCAGCCGGTGAGCCTTCTCCACCTCGTCAAAGAGGAGGATTCCCCGAGAATGGGAATCCAAGACCTTTCCAAGGCGTCCGGGCATCCCGGTTTCATCGCCAAGGAATAGCTTCACGCTGTCGAGATGCTGGAACTCCGACATATCGAACCGGTGAAGCGCCCCTTCACCAAACAGATACCGCGAGCATTCCAGGGTAAGCTCGGTCTTTCCGACGCCGGTCGGCCCTAGGAACAGGAATGACCCCAACGGCTTATCGGATGGCTGAAGACCAAGCTCTCCACGCTCCAGAACGGAGCAGACTCTCGGGATGACATGGCCTTGTCCCCGGATCTTGGAAGAGAGGTATCCCTCGAGTCCGGAGAGTTTTTGAATAAGGGCGGGATCGGGATTCATGAATGGGATGGGGCTGGAGTTTTGCCACGCCACCATTGGCGAAGCGCATAGTCGGGGCGGAGTTGGGTGAACCAAGCGGGATAAACTCCCTCTGGGGTAATGGGAGGGATGAGCCGCTTCCGGAACGGTTTCTCGCAGTGGCAAACGATCGCCGTGAATCGAGGGAGCTTCCGAAGTCGGAAGGCATCGAACCAGGGTTTGATCCGGGTCTGGTAGTTGTAGGAACGCTTTCCGGCTGACCATCCCCAGGATTTCTCAGTGACCTCATGCTCGCCGATGTTCTTCGCCGCGATGACAGCGGAATCATGGTTCGCCACGGTGAAGATCAGCTCGTTGCTGAGATTGAGCATCAGGACATCGGCATAACGCTTGTCCAAAGAGCCAAGCAACGACGTATAGGCCTGAGTGGCCAGCACGATGGTCGCCTTGGCCTCTCGGATGATCCCAGCAGCCCGGTGATCGGCAAAAGCCGACTCGGCCCCGGTAATGATTTCCTGTCCCTCATCAGCAAAGAGAACCAGGAGGTTGGCCTTCTCACGCTGCTCGGCAGGTTTGTCAAAGCGACTGAGTGCGTGGAAGTAGTAGGAGAGTTTTAGGATGGTATTGATGTAGAGGCGCTCGCTCTGGAACTTCTGCGGCATCGCGAGGCAGACGATCTTCCCTTGGTCGATCTCGCCAACCGAGAAAGTCGGCTCCTCGGCACAGAAGACCTCGGCGATCTCGCGGTTCAAAAAGAACTCCAGGTACGTACTCAGAGTCCCCTGAACACCCCCAAGCTGCTCGGGGGGTTGTTCCAGGTAGATCCTCAGTGAGGAGAGTAGCTCCAAGGAGCGCTCATCGCCTAACCTGTGCAACTGCTTCATGACACCCTCGCCATCCTCTTGATTGAGGAGCATGGAATGGATGTTCGGGATGGTGACGTAGGACTCCAGGTGCCGGAGGATGTCGAAGGCCATCTGGATCGCCAGCTGAGCACGGATGGGAAAGAAGGGGTTCCCTCCCCTCCCCCCTGTCAGTGAAAGAGCTGTATCAACGATCACCTTGGCATAGGTGGAAGAAGGCACCTCGGGATTGCCGGTAATGTTGATCGTATGGGGTGGTCTCCAGAGGACGCTTGCCCCCGAAGGACGGGTCTGCAGAAGCACCAGGTCATTGCTCCTGCCGAAGTGGGCTGCCATCCGGACCAAGATCTCCCAGTAGAGCCCTTTCTGATCGAGGCAGATGCCTCCCCAATCCTTCACATTCTGAAAGATCTGGTAGGTGATCGTATTGATCCCGGACTGGGTTTTCCCTGAGCCGGTCCGTCCGGTGATGAGCCATCCCCGGACAAAATCCTCCATCGACCAAGCAAGCCCTCCGAGGCGTACCACAACATTGCCCGCATGGACCTCCCCAAAGAGGCTCCAGGCACCAAAGAGTGCGCATAGGGAAACAACTCCCCATGAATAGGGAGGAACGAGCAGAAAGTGCCCGGCAATCGCTCCTGCGATACTGCCGAAAAAGATGATGAGGTCAGCAATCCTCATCGGAGGGTTCCGGCTGAAGCCTTCGCGATAGATAGCCGTAAAGCACCTGCTCCGGATCAGGAATCTCCTGCGTGTATCCCTGAAAATGCACTGTCGTGATGGCCTGCTCCCCGATCACCTGATGAAAGTAGGCATCCACACGCCGGGGGCGGAAAACGAACTTCAGGCAGGAGACAAAATCAAAGGCTCTGGCGCGTGCGCTGGACTTGGATATGGGTGTTTTGATGGGCATGGGTTTGAAGGGTCGGATCGCCGTAGTGCTGGCAATAAATGTGGTGATCTGCGCGGTAGGATTGCTTCATCCGACAGAGCTGCGCCTGCATCTCCCTGATGGACATTTTCTCAATGGCTCCAGCCACTTTTTGGATCGTTCGGATAGGAGCCGGCCTTCTGCGGCCAAAGAGTTTCGGCACGCGCCGCAGGAGTCGAACTGCACGCTGGGCCTGACGCTTTTTCTGCAATGCTGTCTCGAGATCGAGGATCGCCTGATAGCCGTAACGCAACCGGGTTGCATAGAGGGATTGATCGCGTTTGAGAGCCGTCTGTTGCTGTGCGGTGATCCTGGGAACAATGGTTTGCCTGTCGGAATCGAGTCGCTTTGCGAGTTTCTGATGAAGCTTCAGGGGATCGGAGAGACGCTTCTCCCAGATGCGGTTTTCGCTCTCAAAACAGTTCATCAAATACTCGATCTGATTGCGGTTCCCCGAGGTCCGTGTGCGTGAGGTGCTGCATCCGACATAGGCCCCCTTTTTCGTCCTCGGACAGAGCGCCACATGAACATGGAGATGATCCGTGTCGTGATGGATGCCGTAGGCGTATCCAATCGAATCTCCGGGATGAAATCGCTCCTGAAACTGCCGCATCATCTTGCGCAGCGTACCCTGAAGAACGCTGTCGGGATTGAGTCCTGCGGCTACGAGTTTGTCGTGAAAAGGTGTCGACATCGTGAAGATAAGCCTGTGCTGGATCACGGGGTTCTTGGCCTTGGTTTGCCACTTTCGCATGTGTGCTAGCCACTCCTCGGTAATGCGTTTTTTCCGCTCCGAGTTGGTGAGTGCCGCAGGAGCGGAACGGGTGCCATCCGGATTCAAAACAATGAGGTGATGCAGGAATCCCCCTGCATGAACCTGACCGATGGTTTCTTTGGAGGCGTAGTCAGCAAATTGCTTCAGGCTTTTGCCGATTGCCGAGGGATCAGCCTGATCGGTTTTCCGCATGGTATTTCGTTCCCCACGGGCGGCGATTTTCCGCGCCGAAGTCTCATCGAGGTAGTCGAGATCCAACCGCTCCCGCCACGTCGTTTTGAAGGGAAAGATGAGCCCGTTCTTCATGCGAGCTGCTCCAATCTCTCAAGGATCAGGAGGACGTTTTCAGCAATCTCCTCGGTGAGTTGCCCACCGCCCTTTTCCTCTCCGACTGCATTCAAAAGCAGTGCCTCGATCACCTCGTTTTGGTTCCGCAAGCGGAGCTGTTTCTTGATCGCTTTGAGACGCGAATGCCCCTCAGGCGTGAGCAGAATCTCAACGCGGTAGGTACCGGGAATTTTCGTTCTGCCCATGCTCAAACGGTGAAAAAGGCCAGGTGGATTCCGAAGCGTGCCCGACACGCGTAGGAACATGTTCTTTGCACGGCAAAGGCGAAGCTGTGATTTCCCCGGGGGAAATCACTATCCTGCATGACTTGGAGTACGGGGAAACTCCCCTCCCCTTGCCCTTCCCAGAGGGTCAGATCATGGGGCGGATGTGGGTGTGTCGATCTTTCTGGAGGGTCATTTCGAAGAGAGCCGATTGCCGGGATGCCGAAGGCTCTGCCAAGGTCTCCCGGTAATGGGCGGAACCGCTGCCGGTCACTCCTCGCGGTGGGCTGATTGGTCGGGAGAGGAAGGCTCCGGGGCAAGGCCTTGGCCCGCCCCAGAGCCGTAAGTGTAACGGCCGATCCCGGCCAATGAGCAGGGGCACAGGAATGGTTCCCCATGGGGCTCGCTCCTGTCCTCATAGGGAGATTCTTGGCCCCTTGGGTGGCTTCCCGATGGTTTGTCGTGCGAGGACTGCTTCCTCCTTCGGCAAAGCTGGTGCCTGAGTCTCTGCTGAGAGGGACTCCTTGAGCTCCACTCCGAGAATCAGGTCGGTGCTTCTCTGAGCCTGCGAGGAGGCCGTGAAGATCATCTTGGGATCGTTCTTGAGACGCTCGATCCATGAGGCCAGATAGGCCGCAGAGTTCTCAAACTCGACCTTGTTCAGGATGCCCGCCTCGTTTGCCAGGAACGAGGCACCAAGCTCTGCGATCAACTCCTCCTTGGAGTAGCGCTCCGAACCGAACTTCACCGGCTGGGTGATCCCCTCCCGGTCGAGCCGGGAGGCATGGCCCGTGGCATGGGTCATCTCATGGAAGAGGGTCTGGTAGTAGGCTTCGGGACTCCGGAAGGTCTTCTGGGCGGGCATCCGGATCACGTCCTCCTGCGGCGAATAGGCCGCCACGAAACCTGTTTCACGGATGGGACAGAGCTTAGCTTCACGGACGATCGAGGCAGCCTTCTCGATGGGCTGAATGTCATTCTGAGGGAGTGCCTGCGACGGGGGTTGGATACCCTCCGTCTGGCCGAGGTTGAAGACATTGCTCCAGCGGATGAAGGGGATCCGGGTGGGGTGGCCGTTGTTTCCGAGAACAAGATTCCCTTGGTCATCCCGCTTCTCGAAGAGCTTGTAGTAGATGACCGGGGTGGCTTTTTCACCCTGACGAATGGTTCCCCCTAGATCCTTCGCCTGCTTGAAACTGACCCAGTAGGGGGACTGGAATTCACCCCCTCCAAGGATCAGGGAATTGATTCCACGATAGGGTTTGCGGGATACGAGGTTCTGAACTCCCGACCAGGGTCTTTGCCACGGGACTGTGCCCTTCTGAAGCTGCTCGATGAAGCGCGCCGTAATGCTCTCGTAGATGTCACGGCTCATAGCGCAACCTCCCTCCGGGCTAATGCCAGGGGTTCCTCCACCTGCTCGGGTGGAAGACCGAACCGGCGCCCCACAGCAGACGGAAGGTCTTCTCCCTCCACCACGCCTGTGAAGAGAGGGGTGGCCCCCACGGCTACACCCCGATCGACCCAGCTGAAAAAATAGTCCTCCAGCAACAGGGCATGAAGGTCAGCCGGAGGCATCCCGATGATCCTCACTTCCAGTTGATCGCGTGGCAGAAACCCTGGATGAGATCATCAACCTCACCCTCCGAGTAGCGGAGAGAGAAGGCGAGGTCATCCAGGCTTTCCTTGCCGATCAGATCGGTCCGGACGCAGTAGAGCACCACGGCGGCACGAAGGCCCTTTTCGGAAGCCTCCTCCGCCTCTGCGACCCACTCAAAGGTGCGCCCTAGAACCTCGCAGATGCGATCAATGCTCTCATCCCCTCCCTCATGGACGGGCTCGATGTGGTCAACGGGATGCCGAGTCTCGGCGTTTCGGATGTCGTTATCGGGTGGTTGGGGTGTATTCATCCCCCCCACGCTGACCGATCAAGACGGTCTCCACGCTCCCGGTTGGGAGCATGATCCAACTCTTAGTGGATTCATTCAATTGCATCCATTGCTTCTTTGACAAAGGCTCATAAAACAGGTTTATGGCCTGTTTTCTAAAATTTGAACTACCTATGCATTCTTAACCTAGAATGCATAATATTTTAAAATATTTCAGCTAATTTTTCCCTGTCCGTCCATGAGATAGGAGGCTGGGTTGAATATTCAGATATCATATCAATTAGCCCCCCGAATTCATCTGAATTATAGCCTTCGCATTCATTATCAAGCAAAGCAACAGACGTTTTTATTTCGGACCAATAATTACTTTTTTTTAACATTTCCATTCGCACAACTCCCTTGCTGATCTGACCGCTAAAAACATAGCGATTTGACCCAGTAACGTATGTTGCTACAGAAAGCTTCCCATCGGACATTTTTACGGCGTGATAACTAAATGCTTTGATTTTAGGAAATCTGTAATTTGTTTGGATGTTTTCGTACCGGTTTTTTAAGAAATCCGTTGCTCTCGTATTAAATCGACTATCAATCGGAGCTCGCTCCGTCCGCAGAGGAATTGATAACTGAAAGCCTGTTACGCAGGATGAAACAAACCCAGCCAAGTCAAAAACGCGCGAAGCGATCAATTCTCTTTTTGATGTTTTAGTATAAAAAATTCTCTTTCCTGTTAGCGCGACAGTTTGTTTTACCTTATATTGACTTAACAAGTAGTCAATTACGCCGTCCTCTTGATCTTTATCACTAAAAGCTACGTAATCATAGGGGTTTTCATCGTCTGCAATCCAACCCCCATCACTTATTATAAACTCGTTATTTCGGACCTCTAAAAATACTGACACTAACTTTGATGTAGCAGTAGAAAATGGAGTTTGAATTTCCAAACAACTCCCTGCTGGTCTGCAAGCCCACAGTGATCCAAACTCTTTTTGAAGATCTGGAACAAGAAAGTCGCAATGGATTTCAGAGTTGCTCATGCAAAGTTTGCTCCATTATGTGGGTTCGAATCAGAAGAAAATAGAGAAGCCTGTTGATACACTACAGAAGGAAACCCATTATCCGAATCGATGAGGCATTCTTGACAAAAATGAGCTACACCCATTTCAACATCTTTTTGAATAATAGCTTTTTTGGCCTCATCTTGAAGCGCTTCTGTATGGTATGCCAACCAACGACCACTCTCATCATATTTTTGGAAATGAGGAGTTGCTACCGCTCTTTGCGATAATGGCAAGTCTTGTTCACTATTAGTATGCGTAGCACCCCTTGAATCAAATCGGAAACAAGGCGCTTGAACTATAAATCTTGCATGTAAGTTAAGTGCAAATTTATCACGATCATTTCTTACTCGAACTTCAAAAGTCAAAGCTTCCTTAATTGAGGGGTGTGATAAGTTGCTTTTGCCAGTCAACCAATCCGTGTTTTTTTTGCAACCAGTGAGTTCGATTTCCTTCCGATCAAGTTTTTTAGGCTTTCGGATAAGTTCCTTAAAAAGGGAAAGGGCTGGATCTTTGAGAGAGTCTGCCATTTTGAAAATTAAAGGCTGTTAAGTTTGATTACATATTCCATCTAGAGCAAGGGTGAATTCGTCACTCCAAAATCTGCCTGTGGCTCAGAGTCCAATTGATACAAACCTCATAAAATTATTTGTACGTGCACAAACCCTCTCTCTTATCCTTCTTCTGAAACTCATCTCAATGATTTCAGTGTATCTTCATCTGAATGGATGACGGTTCCTCAAACGGACACCAAAACGGACACCAAATTGTGGTTTTGGGGTAGTTTTCGAAACGCGCGGAGTAGTCTTGATTACTCTGTAGAAGGTGGTATTTTGACCTTGCAAACGCGACAGACGCAGCCCGATTCCGTCCCCCGCCTCCAACTTATAGGCCTAGGAGTATAGGACCCTTTTCATCTATTCGCTTTGTGCTTTTATCGAGACTAGGACATAAAGAGTCCATGTCCCGCATCTCGAAGTCATCGAAGCGTTCTGTTACTCCTCGCAAGCCCAAGAAAGCCAAGAACGGCCGCGCGGCGCGTCAGCCGATGCTCCGCATCATGCAGATCCATGAACTGCTGCAGGGAAGGAAATATCCCAACTGCAAGGGACTCTCCATCGACTTCGAAGTCTCGGCCAAGACGATCCAGCGTGACATCGACTACATGCGCGATCAGATGCAGCTTCCGATCGACTACGATTCCGTGCGAAGAGGATTTCTCTACACCAAGGAGGTCAAGAATCTCCCCATGGTCGCTCTGACGGAGGGAGAGATCGTGGCCCTCCTGGTGGCTCACCGCGCCGCAGAGCAGTACCGCGGCACCCCCTTTGAGAAATCCCTGCGAAGTGCCTTTGAGCGCCTCATCGAGGGACTCCCCTCACGCACGGAGATTTCACTCAGAGATCTGAGCGCAGCCGTCAGCTTTCGCCCCTCGGGACTCCCGGCATCGGATCTTGAGAGCTTCCAGGTTCTCTCATGCGCTCTTTTGGAATCCCAGGAAGTTGCATTCCAATACAAGAAGCCGGGAGACGGATTTGAGACCGAGCGTCGCGTTCATCCCTACCATCTTGGCTGTATCGGAGGCATCTGGTACCTGATCGCCTTCGATCTAGGAAGGAAAGCGATCCGCACCTTTGCCCTGGCCCGTATTTCCAAACTCAAGAACCTCAACCGCCGCTTCACCCGCCCTAAGGACTTCTCCCTCGAAGAGATGCTTGGTGACAGCTTCTCTGCTTTTGAGAGTACCAACGCTCAGGAAGTCCGTATCCTGCTCGATCCTCTCGCCGCATCACTCACCGGTGAGAGGAAGTGGCATCCCTCCCAGAAGATGACCTTCCGCAAGGATGGTTCCGCAGAACTCACCCTCAGGGTGGGACTTGCTCCCGATCTCGAGACCTGGATCCTTGGGTGGGGCCCGAGGGCGAAGGTGCTTGCTCCCGTCGCACTCAAGAATCGTATCGCCGCCGCCCTCCAGCAAGCGGTCATGCAGTATAAGAAGTAGGGGGACTACTCTTCACTTATTTCGTCGTTTTCTAGGAAGGCTTCGATAGCAGAGAGAACGATCTCCTCGGGATCGCAGTTGTTGGCAAGGGCGGTTGCTTCCAGAAGAGCCAGGATATTGGGGGGAATTGTAATGTTTGTGGATTCCATGAAAAGATCATGGCAAACCTCCAAGGACATCGAGTGTCCCACACATACTTTTTAACTTTTATTCCTCGGTTTGACGGATGGGAACCGTACGGGCACTTACCTTGTCAACACTGATGCCAAGCAGCTTTGAGGCCGCCTTGCGGTACTGCTCCATCTGGCCCTGGTATTCCTCGGCGATGGCCCCCGGTGACTTCCGGTTGGTCTTGTAGTCGAGGATTTGAACCTCCACGGCCTTGCCACCCTCCCTTCTGACATGGACACGGTCGAAGATGCCGCTGATCCATTGGCCCTCGATCATGATGTCGAACGGCTTCTCGTTCCAGATTTCCCAATCTTCTCCCAGCTTGGAGAGGAGAGATTTGGCTACTTCGGACCTGAGAAAGAGTTCCAAGAGTTCACGAGCTTGTGGGGAACATCCAGACAGATCCATCCTTGTAGCATCCCATTCGATCCGGGAAAGCACCTCATGGATCTCGGTACCGAGGTCGGCGGCATCGCTCGAGTGGCTCCCCTCACCCTCCTTAATCGTGGGGTGGGTGTGACTGGCGGCAAGCGATGAGGGAGAGAGCGGATGGGGAGTCCCCGAGGTGCTGGGGAGAAGCGGAGTGAGAATTTTCTCGAGATTTTCTTCTCGGTTTTCTTTGGGCGATTCTTCGCCAGAGGTTTTATGGCTTTCGTACCACCTCTCCTCGCCAAAAGGCACCTCCTCGCTTCCCGGCTTCAGCGTCAGCATGAGCAGCCGTGCAAAATTCTTTGAGCTGGAATCCGGCTTCAGCCGCTTGGTCAGCACATAGAGCGCCTGCTTCGAGCGGGTCATCGCGACATAGGCCGCGCAAAGTTTTCCATACTCCTCCTCCGCCCGTATCTCCTCACGGGCATGACTCAAGACGGAATCCACCGAGGACTCGTCTTTGGAGGGAAGCAAGCATCCCCACGCAGGAGGTTCACCCCCACCCAGGTGAAGCGTTTCATGATTACTGCCACCCCTGCCATCAAGGCCCGTCACGATACTCATGTCAAAGGTCAGCCCTTTGGACTGATGGAGCGTCATGACACGAACCACACCAGAGGCCTCAGACTCCTGCACGACATGGCTCTCGAGGAAGGAAACAAATTCAGCGATCGAACCCTTGTTGGATTCGTCATACTCGGCAGCGGCGGCAAGGAAGTCTCCGGCTCTCCTTGAGAGGAAGGGATTGAGCTCCAAGCCCTCGGTCCAGGAACGGACAACTTCCTCGTATCCGTGTTCCGCTATCAGCGTGAGCGCCGAGGCCCGGAAGGTTTCCACACCATCACCCAAGAGCACGGCCAGGGGAGAGGAGCGGATCAGGGTGAGAGAGAGGGTATCCTCGGGGAATCCCGCCACCCGGAAGGCAGCAAGGAGCGCGATGCCGAGGGGGTTGTCATTGCATGGGTTGGACTTCCCCTCCACGGAGACAGGAATGCCCCTGGACTGCAGGAGCGCCGCGATCGCTGAGGCATCATCATTCTTTCGGGTGAGCACACCGCAGCTGAGTTTTCTTTCCCACGGCCTTACCTCCTCAAGAATTGCGGCCACCCGCTCATGAATGGGATTCTCGTCCTCCTCGTCGGAGGCCACCTGATCCCATCGGACATACCCCTTGAGATCCTTGTTTTTTTCGGCAGGCTCGTGTTTTCGCCAGGCATTTTTCCACGCCTCCACAGCCTTCTCTGGAATCGCGAGCGTATCGGAATGACTGCCGATCGATCCGAACACCTTGTTCACAAACTCCACGATCTCCTCTGCCGAGCGGTAGGAAACCTTCAGCTCCCTCTCGAAGACTCTCTTATCGGACCCTTGGTTGTATTTGTTGAAGATTTCGAAGAAGAGCTTGGGGTCTCCCCCGCGCCACGAGTAGATCGCCTGCTTCGTGTCGCCGACATAGAAGAGCGAGCGCTCCCCGCCGCTATCCTGGATCACCTCATCGATGAAGGAGCCAAGCACCTTCCACTGGATGCGGCTAGTGTCCTGAAACTCATCCAGGAGCCAATGGTCCAGCTTGGCATCGAGCCTGTAGCCGGCGCTCGTGATCCATTCCAGGCGACCCACCTGGCTGGAAAGGAGATCAGTTACATCCGAGAAGGTCATCCTTCCGCGACTGCGCGTGAGCGCGTGGTAGGAATTCTCGAACGACTCCATGAATCTCCGCAGCGAGGCGCTCTTCTCCAGGAGTGATTCGTAGATAGGCTTGAGCAAGGCCATCAGTAATTCCCTGCGAAGCTTGGGCAGGGCGCCCTTCAGGTAGATACGGCTCGAGGCACCGTTACCCAGCGGAAAGTAAGGACCGTCATCCGAGGTCTTGGGGGGGCCAGCGAGCTTTTCCTTGATGAAGACGGAGAGGTTTTTATCCCAGCGGGAGCCGGGCTTGTGATCCTTTGCCTCCTGGAAGCGCACTTCCAGAGTAGAAAGGGCACTGACGGATAACTTGGGCAACTCCTTGCGAACTTCCGCAAGAAAAGCATCCGCAACACTGGCCACATCTCCCGCGGCAAGGACCTCACAGCCCTTCTTGCCCCAGATCAGTTCCGCATCGCCCCAGGGAAGGGAAACGTTCTCCAGATACTTCGCATGGAAATCCTTCACCGACTGGAGAAGCGTCTGGAAGACCTCCCTCTCCCCCCGCCTGCGCGCGATTTTGCGTACCAGATCGAGAAATTTTTCCCCGCCGTTAGATTCCACCGATTCGCGGAAGATGGAGGCCAACACCTCCGTGCGGGCACGCTCGAGTTCCGATTCCCCGATCATGGTGAATTCCCCTGGAAGCCCCGACTCCAGCGGGAAGGATCGCGCTATCCTTGCAAAGAGGCTGTCGATCGTTCCCATGGTCAGACGACCGGAGTCGGCAACCAGTTTTGAGAGCAGTGCCCTGCAATGAGTCTCGTCCAAGGTTGGGATCACTCCCTCATCCGGATCGGAATTGAGGTCACGATTGAGATCCTCAAGCTTCTTGGGATCAAGCGCCGCATCGGCAAGCCTCAGGAAGACAGCGTCGAGGAATTCACCGGCGGCCTTCTTGGTGAAGGTCAGGGCCGCGATTTTGCGGGGCTCCACTCCCAGGGCGAGGAGTTTCACCATGCGGGTCGTCAGCGCAAAGGTCTTCCCGCTGCCCGCGTTGGCCACGAGCATCGTGTTGCGGATCGGAGCACTCATGCGGCGGCCTCCCCTGCTGTTGCTTGTTCCTCGGGTTTCAAAAACGCAACCGTCTCCTGATCGATGCACTCGCTGTAAGTACCCCCCTCGAGGAAAATGCCGAACGGATCTTCCCATGACTGGTTCACCTGGCGTGGTGGCCAGAAGATTCCTTTGCCCATTTGTGCGGCGGTTGCCTCCGCGCAGGAGAGCGCCGACTCGAGAAGGTAATCGGAGAGATCAAACGGCTTCACATCGCTCTCCTCGGGATCGGCTGCCAGTACCAGGTAAGCAGTCTCGATCGTTTTGCCGGGGAAGAGCTTCTCGGCGATCTTGCGGTAGAGCGGCAACTGCAGGTCGCCCCATGCCCTCTGCTTGCCGCTGATCGTCACACTCGCCTCCGCGAGGAAGGCCCGCGAGGCCGGTTGCAGATGCACCTCCTCCGGTGTCTTCGCTTTGGTGTAGGTCTTGTAGTCGAGAACCCTCACGCGGTCCCCGTTTTCCTCGATGCGGTCGATCTTGGCTGAGAGAGGCAGCCCTGCAAAAAGCAGGTCCCCCGAGGACTTGTATTCCACCTCCTTGATCCTCCACCCCTCGGCCATCTGTTGCGCCTGGACCGTGGCAAACGAGAGGAGCCTGACGTGGGCGGCCTCTACCTGAACCCTCACCGCGGGCGATGGATCGCTGCCAAACCGGCTTGCGACCTCCCTCTCCAGGCTCGCGAGCACCGCGGCGATGATCTCCTCCTCCTTTTCCAGAAGCGGGGTTTCCCGCCCGTAGCGCTCCAACACATTGTGAACCAGGGTGCCGAACTGGAGGGCATCCATTTCCCTCTGCTCCGGATCATGCCCACCGAGATGCAGGAACTTGCTCAGGTAGAATCGGAACGGGCACTTCAGGTAATCCGCAAAGTCGGTGACATTGATTTTCTCAAGCTTCGTGCTAACAAGCGGCAGCTTCCACTTCCAGTCATGCTCCCGGATCGTGGGAAGCGAGGCCTCCTGCGCCTTGCCGAAGAGTTTGGTCACTCGCTGGGGAAGGTCTTTTTCCGAGCAGCGCATGAGCAGCGCCGAAGGAATCGAGGGACTTCCATCAGGTCCGAACTTGGAAAAGCTGCAGCGGAATTGATCTGCAACCCGCACATGTGCGAGACACCCGAGCAAGTAGGCATCGCGGGCCCGTCGGGTGGCGTTGTCGGGCACACCCAGCGCCGCGCGCTTGTGATCGGGCAGGAAGGGATGCCCGTCGATGGAGGCGGGCAGGCATCCCTCCACACAGCCGCAGAGGGCCAGTCGCTTTCCCTCTGCCCAGGCTGCTTCGAGCCATCCCGAGATATGCAGGTCGCCAGCCTGGGAGATCGCAAAACTCTTTTTCCGGGCAAGCGACCTCACAAGCGCCGCCTCACGCGCCTTCTCTGGCTCGGACCACGAAGCAAAGACGGAGGAGGATTCCTCACAGGCATCCAGGACCTCCTCCACTTGATCGGCAGCGCTCCCCTTCCAGATCGATTTAATTAGTTCGGAGGGTCCCTTCGAGAGTTCGGCGAGGATCGCCTTCTGCAACTTGCCAGCATCGGCATGGGTTTGCTTGTCACGAATCCCTTTCGGAGGAATCGGACCCTCCGGCAGGGTTTCCTCAAGAAGCTCCAGCGTCATGGCATCGCAGGCCGTGAGGAGTCGCTCATGAGTCAGATCACTCTTCCCGCCGAGCCATGCGGCAAAGCTAGGAGTTTCAAGCAGCCGGCGAAGCGTGCGCAGCGAGCGGTCGCGCTTCAGCGAGATCCATTCTGCAACCACCACGGCTGGTTCTGTCCGTGCTAGCGGCTCACCATCCGGCAGGTAGGGACTCCCTCCCCGTCGAAGCACTTCGGCCTGGAAGGCGGGAACAAGTTTTGCATCACCAAGCACCAATGAATGATCCCCTCCGGCCTTGCTCAGGAAATCGATGGCAAGCACCGCCTCCTCCGCCGGGTCCTTTGCCATCACGATCTGCTCGGCAGTGAGTGGTACTTCCGCGGAGAGCCACTCGCTGGCAAGGGGTCTACCCCAGGCATCAAATCCCCCTCCCCATATCGTGGAGTTGTTGGGTTTCCAGACCAGGACCGTGACTGGAATGCCGGCCTTGAGCACACTCTCCGCCTTCAATTGCGCGGCCTTGGTGAGATCGGGAAGACAGACGATCGTGAGCGAACTGATCGGCCCAACCGGCTCCTCCCATGCCTTGATGCGGGCCTCGTTCGGGTCCCAGAGATGGTGATCCTTCAGGACATCGAGATACCCGCGGTAGAGCTGGGCGATTTCCTGCCACCGCTCCTCATCCTCGGAACAGATCCTTGGGATACTTCGTACTTCGGGAGTGATCCCCCCCTCTGCCAGCAGGTCGCAGAGATCGCACATCATGCCGGCCGTCCCGAGCAGCGCCTGCTCCCCATCCAGCACCTCACCCTTGGGGAAGAGATGCTCCATCGCGGTGCGTGGTGTCTTCTGGAGCACCAGACCCCAGGCCGCCTCACGGTCCGATCGCGAAGCCAGTGGCCCCTTCGGAAGCAGCGCCTTCATCGGTGAGGAGAACTTGGGCGAGATCACACCGCTTCCCCTCTCCGAGGAAACTTTTGCGAGCGCATGCCGAATCCTGCGCGCCGCACCCGATGTCGGAATCCAGACCTCCGTCTTGGACAGATCGAAGGGGTTCCCCTCCACTCCTTCGAGCAACGCATCCGCTACCTGATCCGCAAGCGATTGCGGACGGTCTAGGAAGCGGATCTTGGGATTAGCCATGGCGGGATGTTTTTAGATTAGAGATCCATCACTAGCAGGGCAATGCGGTCATAGAGTGTCCTAGGTGATGGACTATCCACAATTTTTGCTCTCTGAGCATTGCCCAATTAAATCAGGCACTTATTTGACCCCAGTCGCGATGATCTCCTGCCGGACATCGATATCCCTGCCATAGAGACGTTTCCAAAGCAGGCGCGTATTCGTGATCGGATCTCCCGGAGCCGCCTCATCATATCCCGGTCTGTAGAGATGGACCGCTCGAATCAGGGAATCCAAAAGCTCCCCCTCCGTAGGGTGACCCGTTCTGGCAATCACCTCCTCGAAAGCCTCGAAATCCTTCTCCTCCCCACGGGTGATCTTGGAGACAAGAATATCAATCGGATGAGGGAAAAGGATCTCCAGATTGCCAAGCATCTCGGCATGAGCTCGGGTACGCCAGTCCAACGCCGTTCTGAAAGTTCCCAACGGACAGACCTCCACATAAGGGGAGCTCAATCCCTTGGTAAGTCCGGCTGCAATCAAAATCCCCTCAATCTCCTCATCAGTCGCAATATCCAGATCGCCACTCATGATGGCATCGGACACGCCCATCTGAAGGGGCGAGGAACCGAAGACCACGATCTGGAGCGACCTTGACCCAAGTTGTGCTGACAAAACTTCCGCCGCTTGGCTAAGCAGTTCAGCGCCCGGCGTATTCCAGTCAAGTTGAGGCCGCCACCTTGCCCTGTGCCAACGCTCGCTCATGGTCATAATTCAGTCCCTTGTAAGCACAGAGACAGGCCAAAGCCTGATCCCGTAGTCTCGGAGTTACCGAGGGATCCCCCTCCAGTTCTGCAACCAAGGCCGCCCAGCGGTTTCCAAGACGCAGCCCCTTCGTCAGGACGACCGACTTTCTCCAGCTTGGGCTGGTTGAGATTCTGGATGGATTGATTCTCACGCCTATCCAATCCTCCAAAACCCTCTCACATTCAAGTTAATCCCGTGTCATCTACTGCTTTCATACTCCCGCTTTTTTTGGCCTAGGACACTTGGTGTCTGATCGTTTGTGGAATGGTGGTCATCCATAAACAACACCATCACCCAATCACCATCACTCCTCGCACTCATGCGGGGTCCCGTCGCCAGACTAACTATCGGGGCACCTCACGACGCCAGCTGCCTTCAGTTGGAGATGGCCGGCTTTTGTATTTACCCCTTTGCCTCAGGCAGTTGGTTCCAGTCCGTCGTGTAGTGGGGTGAATGGCGTTCGGCTTTCATCTTCCAGGCCTTCCCTGAATGGTCAGTCCCCTGAGAGGCACGCGTAATGACGGGATTCTTGCGGTCTCCCAGACGCCGGTTGATCTCGTCGACGATCTTGTCCACATCGATCCTCCCTGGCTGCGCTTGATCAAAGAGGCTTGGCTGGAACTCCTCTTCTGACACCAGATTGGTGAGCTGAACTCCCGTCTTCTTGTAGCGGTAACCGCGACGGTAGATCCTCTGCAGCAGATCGCGGGCGGCTGTCATCAGCTCCGCAGTAGAACAGGTGGGACGATCCAGCGTGATCCCGAGGCCCGGACAATACTGCGGATCATCTTTGCGGAATCGGTTCGTCCGGAGGAAGACCTCCATTCCCGTGGCCAGCAATCCAAAGCGGCGGATTTTCTCAGCGGCACGTGCCACATGATTGGCAAGTGCCTCCTCGAGTTCCTGGAGAGATTCCACGGGACTTCCGAAGGACCGACTCGCCATCACCCCCTTGCGATCAGGTGGCATCTCCTCCAGTTCCATGCAGGAAATCCCGTTGAGTTCACGGAAGAGTCGTTCCCCGATCACACCCATGCTCTTGCGGATAGCTGCCGGGTCAGCATGCTGGAAATCAAGCGCCGTCTTGATTCCCATTCCCTTGAGGCGGATGGCGAGATTCTTCCCCACACCCCAGAGGCCGTCGGTAGGTGTATCGGCCAGGATCCCCTCCGGATCCCAGTAGTGAGTCAGATCAAAGACACCGCCGGTGAGCGCCTTGTTCTTCTTGGCATGGCGGTTGGCGAGCTTGGCCAGCAGCTTCGTTGATCCGATTCCGATGCACACGGGGATTCCCGTCCATTGCAGGACTTTCGCACGGAGGGCTCGCGCCATGTCCTCATCGAAATTATTCGGTAGCTTCAGGAACGCCTCATCGATCGAGTAGACCTCGATGGCCGGAACTTCCTCGCGGAGGATGCTCATCACCCGCGCCGACATGTCACCGTAGAGAGTATAGTTGGAGGAGAAGACCTGGACGTCATTCTTTCGGATCACCTCTTGCTGTTCGTGCAGGGGAGCGCCCATGGGAATGCCCAGAGCCTTCGCCTCCTCACTGCGGGAGATAATGCATCCGTCGTTGTTTGAGAGAACGACGACCGGCTTGCCCTGAAGGGCAGGGTTAAAGACCCGCTCGCAGGAGCAGAAGAAATTGTTGCAGTCGACTAGAGCTAGACGAGATGCACTCATCTCGCCTGATGGATGATGTAGGTGACGACTCCAAAGATAGAGAGTTCATGTCCCTCGGATACCTCGATCGGAGAGAACTCCGGGTTCTCCGCCTCCAGGAAGACCTGCCCTCCCCGCTTCCGGAATCGCTTCACCGTGAAGTTCCCGTCGATCATCGCCACCACGATCTTGCGGTCGGTCGGATTCAGGGATTTATCCACGATCAGCACATCCCCTGCATGGATTCCTGCATCCCGCATCGAGTCTCCCTTCACCCGGACCAGGAAGGTCGCGGCGGGATTGCGGATCAGTTCCTCATTGAGATCGATCCCGCGCTCCAGATGATCATCAGCCGGGGATGGAAACCCCGCCTCCACGGACGCAGAGACCAGGGGAAGGCGGAGAGAAGTGCGCTTCGCAAAGGGAATTGGGGCGTCGATTTCCATGCCCAAGGATAAAGCATGGGCCTTTTCCGTCTAGCGAGATTCATGGAGAAAATTCCCAGCCTAGGACACTTGGCGACCTAGCTCATCGGTATAATAACAAGCAACCGGAGTCATAAAGACTCCGAATAATAATCACTCATGTTCGGACACCTCCTTGATATCTTTATGAAGAATGCTGGAGCTATTGCCATTGGCCAGCTCGATCGCATTGACCCCTCCACCATCCCCGCATCCCTCCTCTCCGCTCTCAACGCCCAGCCCAAAGCTCCCACCACTTCCATGAATGTCATGAATCTCATCAGCGCTTACCGCAGTCCCTCAGACCGCAACTTCTGGTGCTTTGACGAGCCCCGCTTCGGACTTGTTCAGGAACTCTTCATGCATGGAGCCAGTGCCTTCATCTCTTCGATTGTGGGAGACGAATGCGAACGTGCCGAAGTCATCTTCTCAACCATCCTCTTCCCCGGGGCCACCTGCATTCTTCAGCGCGTTTGGGACGGCACCCGTGTCGCTGAGGCCGGATGCGACTACACGGCTCGTTACCCCCTAGAGAAGGAAGGTGACCCTCAGGGACACATCATCGAACAGGATGAGGTATGGCTCTGCCCGGCCATGACCCATTACTTTGGTAAAGAACTGGCGCCTGAGACCATCTACGGAAAAATCACCCCGAAAGCCTGATCCGTAAGAAAATTGCATCCAACAGAAAAGATTTTTTACCCCCTAGGACACTTGGTGACTTAGGCCATCGGTATAATAGAGAGCAACCGGGGACACTGGGTCTCCGACACTACTCCACCACCGATGACCGATGCCAACACCGCCAACAACCTCACCGAAATCGCCTTCATCCTCGACCGCTCCGGGTCGATGCAATCCATCAAGGCCGGCACTCTCGAAGGCGTGAATGCCTTCCTGGATCAGCAGAAACTGGAAAACACCGCCTATCCTGCAAAATTCAGCCTCACACTCTTCAGCACTGAAATCGAAGTCCGTCACTCCTCGGTTCCGGTTACGGAAGTCCCATCCCTAAGCGATACCACCTACTTACCGGATGGGGGCACAGCCCTTCTTGATGCGATTGGCATCACCATCGATAGCTTGGGCAAGCGTCTGGCCGACACCCCAGAGGCCGAACGTCCAGCGAAGGTCATTGTGGCGATCATGACCGATGGTGAGGAGAATTCCTCACGGATCTTCTCGTGGGATCAGATTAGCGAAAAGATCAAGCACCAGACCGATGTCTACAAATGGGAGTTCCTCTTCATGGGAGCCAACCAGGACGCCATCGCAAATGCATCGAGAATCAATATCAGCGTTGAGAGCTCGACCAATTACTACCAGCAGGATGGAAGTGCCAAGAATGCACTGCGCGCAATGAGTGCTTCAGTCCGATACAGCAAGCTTGCACCAAGACCACAGTTTGCAAAACCCACCCTGCAGGAGATCTTGGCTGAAGAAGAGGCCAAGGATCCCTCAGGCAAATAATCGATAGAATCAGAGCGATGCCGGCTGCCTTCAGTTGGAGGTGGCCGGCTTTTGCTTAGTATAAGCTAATAGTCCCAGTACCGAAAATCGTCTTTAAGCAGGATCTTCCGCGTCTCTCCCCAGTGACTTGGTTGAGACCACTTCCCGCCCGGAAGGCTATGACAGCCTGTGCGCTACGTCATAGTTGTAGTCTACCGCGCCCATACCCACGTGCTTGGTTCATCGCCCTCCTTCCCCCTTATTAGCCTCCCCTCATCATAGTTTGATTTTCGATGAAGCAAGATTGTCAAACCCAAGTCCCGTAACGATCTCGTTCAGCTTAGTTCGGAAGGCGACACTCGATTCCCATTCTTCCATCCACTCGAGTGCATGGAAAATTTCCGCCTCCTCCGGTGAGATCTCTTCGAGATCCTTGAGATGCCGGATCCCATCGAAAGGATCCATCGCAGCGAAGAGCTTGAGAGCGACCTGATCCCGGCGATCGAGAAAGCGGACCGTCAGACAGGGGCCGAACGTCCTTCGATGGGGAAGAGACCGCTCAAGTGTTCCCGCTGGCACTCCGCGCTCCAGCAAGCGTGAGGCACTTCCGTTGAACCAATCGTCAGACAGTCCGAGTTCCAATCCGGCACTGGCAATAGCCCTCTCCATTTCCATGGGAAAGACCTCGCACGGATCCAGATCCCGATCCCGTACCACCACGCCGAGTACATCCACATCCATGGTGGAACGGGAGAGCAATCCCAACACACAAAGAGCCGAGGCGCCGCAGCACAGCACCTCCACGTCGGGAGCACCATCGAGGGCCATCCTGCGCCCCAGCACCGTCAGCGCATGCTCAATCTCCTCTTTCCTCTTCATGATGCACCGGGATGAGTCGTATGGGGCTGAATGTTCCACCCTCTCTGAGAGAATGCTTTTCCTGCTTCAGTCGGAAAACCCGCCGCCCCCCTTCGGGAAAAGCGGCCGGATCCGGGATGCTCGACCAACTCATCGTTCGGAAAACACCCTGCACTTCATCCCAGAGGGCGATCGGCGCGGATCTACCCCGCCCCTGATACCAGGCGCCATCAATGAGTGCCGGTTCCGGGATGACCCCGTCTCCCTCCCTTCCATGCCAGCGGAGCAGGATATTCTGACGGGCAGCGAGCGCCTTCGCGGGACTGCTTACACTCCCGCCACGCCGACCATAGCTCACGGCAATCTTCTTCATGAATAATACGATATACCAAGGGCCTTGGTAAGCAATCTCGATTTCCCGAGATCTATGCAACCCTAATCCTTCATACTTTTTAACCTTCCCCACTTTTGTTCCCTCTATTTCTCGACTCAGTTTCTCTCCTAAGAGTCTCATAGTCCTCAGCCTAAGAGCCTATCCCCAGACCTAGGACACTTGGTGTCTTTTCCGGGTGCTAGGCTGGGTTCATGACAAAATCACTCCTTGCACTCCTTGCACCCCTCATCATATCCGCCTCTCTCCACGCCCAGGAGTATTTGGGGCAACTGAGCGCCAACCCTTACGCGCCGGACTCGACGGGAAATCCCTACGGGCAGTACGGCAGTCCGAGCGCACCGAATAGCATCAACAACCCCTACGGTCCCTACGGCAGCCCCTATTCACCGACCAGCGCGCACAATCCCTACGCCACCGAGGCCCCTCGGGTCATCGCTCCGGATGGCACCTACTTGGGCCAGATCAGTGCCAACCCCTACGCGCCGGACTCCACCGCCAATCCCTACGGCCAGTATGGCAGTCCCTACAGCCCGACCAGCATCAACAACCCCTACAGCCAATACGGGAGCCCCTACGGTTCGCAGAGCGCCCGCAACCCCTACGCCTCCCAGGGACCGTCGATTGTCAGTCCCTGATCCTCTCTGCAATCCCTTGGATCCACTCCATCCCATTGAGTACTCTCTGATTGATGCTTTCCTCCATCCCGACCTGCTTTTCGGACAACTACTCCGCTGAGACTTCCACGGCCAGCATGAAGAAGCTCGCACCCGTGGCCCGTGCCGCGGAGGCTGCGGGCTATGTCACCCTGCACGATCCGGGACTCATCGATCGGGAGAAACTTCGATCCCTTCATGATCCGGATTACGTCCGGGCCTTCATTACGGGTAAGGGAGACTTGGCGGCTTCCCAGGGATGGAAATGGACGGCCAAGATCAGGACAGGAGTCCTCGCCATCAATGCGGGTCAGCTTGAAGGTACACGGATGGCCATCGAGCACGGGATCGCGGCCAACGTCGCCCAAGGCTTCCACCACGCGAAGCCGGAACGGGGTTGGTATTTCTGCACCTTCAACGGATTGGCCCTGGTCGCTCAGGAGTTCCCGGAGAAGAGGATCTTCGTCCTCGATTGCGACGAGCATTGTGGGGATGGCACCGCAGAATTCACCAAAGTCCTCCCCAACCTCTTCAACTTCTCCATCAATGGCAGCAACTGGGAAATGCTGGAGAATGATCGGAGCATTTGCCGCATCCAACTCCGGTTGGAACTGGCTTCGTGAATGCTGGCCTAATGGGCTTGAAAGTAGCGACATTCCCAACAACGACATCCGTGGGCTGGAGATATAGGGAATACGGAGTAGCCGTAACCTGAAGGAAGGCACTATTCGGTAGGGCTGTACGGAAATCACTGATCTGCTTGGCAATCTTGTTCGCTTCAATCAGGCCAGCCTTTCGGGAGTAGCCAATAGACGCACTGTCTGCCTCGTCATCAATGATCAGAATGTGTTTCCCTGCCATAGCAGGACATTTCGAAGTAAAGAGCTCGTTCAACCGGACCAGATTATTTGTCTCTTTCTTTGCTACAAAGATCAGCTTGGACTCCAACTCAAACGGAGTGAATTCCTCGGGACACTGCATGATATCGTAGACCTCGAGATCACCCTCACTGATGAATTGCTGCAGCTCAAAACGGAGCCTTTTATAGGTCTGCTCGACAAGAGGACGAGAGTTCTTGGTCAGAACAATCGCGATATCAAAGGTGTTGTCGAAAGCGAGTGCTATGGCTCCGATGAATGTACGTGTCTTTCCGCTCTGAATCTTGCCAAGCAACATGCCAGGGTGATCTGAGGTAGTCTCATTCGAAAGAATCGACTCCACGGTCTCCTCAATGCACTTCTTGAGATCAGGGGAGTACTTTCCGGGATCAGCTGTGAAGCTGGGGTAAAATGAACCAGTTGTGTTGAGCATGGAGGGAAACAAAGAATTAACGGAATGCCCTACAAGTGGCGAGGCGCGAATCCGATCGTTTTTGCCCATTTGAAGGAGTCTTTCAGCACATCTACCTCCCTGCCCACCATCTCCCTAACCTCAAGAAGGAGAATCCGATACTCCCCGAGCATTCTAAGGGCATCCTCCCCCATCTCTTTCCCCTCGAAGAGTTCCTGAGGGCGTGACTGGAAATCCAATCCGGCCTGAACATCCCGGGCCATCAGGGGGACCCCTAGTTCGGCATTTGAGAGGAGCAGTCTGCGGTCGGGATCAGCCTCTGCTGTGCATCCCTCGATCAGGGATAACTCCCCTCCTCCGAGGTCGAGGTGAAGGATGGCGATCAACTTCCTTTCCAGATCCCAGAGATCTCCGAGCTTCTCTTCCGAGACACCAAGATTTCGGAGATCTCGAATCTTCCGAAAGAAGGCCACATAGCACTCCGGATACTCCTCAAGGACTGGGAGCCCAAAGCGCTTCCGCATCCGACTGATCCAGAGGGCGGGACGACCGAGAGATTCACTGAGGGCGGATGAATTCATAGCGCGAATCCCATGGCCAAATAAACCGGTCGCTCGGGATCCTGGAACACACCGAGTTTATACAAAATCGTAATTGCAATCCCCACGGCCAACATCCACAGGACTACCCGGGCAATGGCCCGTAGCTTGGGATGCTTGGGACGACGGCGATTCCTACGCGGTCTCGCGGAGTAGAAGAGCTGTAGGGTTTCGGCAGGCATGGGTGGTTGGGAGCTAGGGTCTTGGAGTTAGGAGTTGGGCTATCTACAAGAATACCAATCAGAAAGGACGCCAAGTGTCCTAGGGGTGGAAAAGGCTCGTGGGAACGAGGCTTAATCATACCGTAGGTAGTCCGAGCTTTTTGCGAGGATGCCTGGTCGGGGAAGACCGGCAGATAAAAGGCTTTTAGGCTGAAGACTGAAGGCTGTCAGGTTTGAGGCTCAAAGAATCCTACCAAACAAGATGGACACCTAGTGTCCTAGGCCGAAGAAGTCAGGGGTCCAGACGGGGTTTCCAATAGCCCGGCTCCCGGTGCATGTGCATGACGGCTATGATCCAGATGCAATCAGGTTCATCCAGGTAGATGACCGCGTAGGGAAACACATCTGAAAAGTGGCGTCTTGCAGATCCGTTAAAAAATCGAAAACGGCCCGGGTGGCGTCGTACGTCCTGAATCAACCCCTCTATCTCATCGTAGAAACGACCGCCTAACGAAGATTCAATAGCATTATAGTATTTGGCTGCATCGGCATACTCTGCAGCTGCCGAAGGATGAAAAATATGCGGCTTCAACGGCCAACGATCTTCGCAACCTGGTCCGAAACTTCAGCGCCTGAAACACCCTCAACATTGCCAGATCGGATCTCTGCAACACGAGCGGCCACCGTCTCCTTCCAAGCGGATTCAACACCAGGCTCAATGGCCTGATGCAGGGAAAGTGTCAGTTTGTCCACCAGTTCAGCAATCTGTTGGCGAGGCAACCGGCAGGACTCTTCCACAATCTGATCCAAGGTCATCTGCATAAGTTACTCTGTAATACCGAAACCGAGGAGAGTCAATCCGCTCGAGGTGGAAGCGCACGAATCCCAAGCCTCACCTCATCGTTCATTTGTGGAGGAGGGATAAAAGCACCCAGAGCGCTATCCCAATAATGAACCAGGTGCCGCAGCCCCACTTTCTAGGAGCATGATACGGCTGATCGGGGTGGTCGTAGCAGTGGTCGATGAAGTCATCAGGGATGGCGTGGCCGTAGCCGGCGTAGAATTTCTTGAGCAGGGTCTTGGAGACTTCCTTCTGCTGGAACCGGATCTGGCCAATGAGGTTATCTGCCTGCGTTTCCCCGAAGTCTTTGAGTTGTGAAAAGTCCAGGTCGGGGAGCAGGCCTCGGATAGTATCAAGTTGATCAGGTCGTATGGGGGGTTCCCCGAGTTGGCGATCGGGGGTATGGAGGGTCATGTTGACCCGGTTATTCCTGACCCACTCCTCGGAGGGTTCGGGAATACGAGGGTGTCGGGCGGCAACCCGCTTATGACTGCTATGGATATCCGTATACGAAAGTCCGGTGCCGGGGATGCCGGCCGTGAATCTGCTGCCGGAACTGCCGAAGGTGTAGTGGGCTCCCCTACCCCCGATGCTGAGGGAGGAACTCTTGGAACCTAAGTTCCAACGAACCCCGGGGAAGAGTTTGATCGATCTTCTGAATCTAAAAAATCCCATATCGTTTAATATTCACGGTGATGAATGGGATGAAACGAGGCTTAGGGAAGGCCGAGTTGGACTGCCGCAGGCAGCCCCGAAAGTCTTCTGAGGGGCGAGCCTTGTGGGCACAAGCGAGTTCAAATCCATGTGATTAGGTGGTTATGGATGGGGAATCGGGAATACCCGTTGCCCTTGATTTCAAGTGAATCCAATCTTAGTGTCGATCTATGAGCATTCAGGAAATCGAGAACGCGGTGGCGAAGCTCTCGCCCGAGGAGCTTTCCGTCTTTTCGGGATGGTTTGAAGAGTTTGTCGCGGACCAGTGGGACCGTCAGATTGAGCGTGATGCCGCAGCCGGTCGCCTGAACGAGGTGCTGGAACGAGCCAAAAAGCACCGCGAAGCGGGTCACTGCACCCAGCTTTGAATCATTACGCTGACCCGGATTTCTGGGAGGCCTACAACAGGCTACCGGACGCAGTTCGTGAATTGGCGGACAAGAACTTCGCATTGCTGAAGAGCGACTCCGCGCATCCCTCCCTTCGGCTGAAAAAAATCGGGTCTCTTCATTCGGTGCGGGTTGGACTTCACTACCGTGCACTGGCCACGGATCACCCCGATGGTCTGCAATGGTTCTGGATCGGGCATCACTCCGACTACGATCGCCTGATCTCGGGGACGTAGGATGAACAGGTGAATTAAAACCCATGAGGTAAATGCGAGGTGAAAGACTTGGCATGATGTCCGGAGTCTATCTCGACAGTAGGTCAGCAAGTGTCCTAGGTGGACAGAAACTTTCGGAAAGCCTCGGTCTCTTCAACCGAGGCCACGCCTGCAACAATGTGACCCGCAAGGCTTCGAAGAGAATGGTCTCGTCTTCCTTGAGACCGAGATTCGTGATCACGTCGCGAATGATGGCGGTAAAGGTATTGCCATTATAGAAGCAGAAGGGGGCCAGACGATGGCATTGCCTGCAGATTTCCACAGCCTCATCCAGCGAAATAAGTTCAAGATGCCTGCGCTCCCAAAGTGCCTTTGCCGGCTTATACCCATCCGAGGTGGGCTTGTGCAAGGCACTTTTGGCCTGGCACAAAACAGCATTCTGAGCGGTGACGAACTCCCATGTGTAGGGAGCAAGCCACGCTTTCGTATTCATGACTTGCTAGGCTTGCGCGAAACCTTGGCGGCGGCGATCTCCTTGACCCCGGAACTTTTGAGAAACCCTTTGCCGGTTCTTGCATAGACCGGTTCTGCGGAGAAGCGGTCCTGAATCGAAAGGGCATCCTTCATCACCCTCAGAAATACAGGATTACTAGCCAACTTGCGATTGATCGTACGGTCCATACAGAAGAGGTAACTCCACCATCAGTAGAAATCAAGGTTACCAAACCCTCCTCTCGTTAGCCTCTGTGAATCCAAAATTACAATGATCAGCTCCCTGAATTACTGTCGTCCTCTTCCCTCTCCTCACGGCGCCTGATGAAGAATTCCACAAGGATGATGCCCGCCCAAGTCAGTACAACGAGTACAAGTTTCTCGAGAGGCGTATGGTGTGGGTGCATGGGAGAAGAGTATCAGCTTCTTAGGACACCAAGTGTCCTAGGGCGCAAAAAAGGTTTTTAGACTAAAGCCTGTTAGTCTGCAGGTGGGAGAAGTTGCCCGGAGAGAGAAGCTGAGGAAAAATCCCTTCTCACAGAGGTAAATCCCCCTGGGGGCTGTCGTGGTCTCCGAAGGGTTTCTTGCGCGAGGTCCTCTTGGCGCGTGGCTTCTCCTCAGCTGTGGCTGAGGGAGTGGACTTGGGCTTCTCGGTTTTCTTAGGGGACTCCTGCACTGTCTCTGCATGGGTATCGAGTTCGGCATGGAAGACGGCATCCTCCGGGGTGTAACCGGCATGGATGTGCTGCATGAACGCAGGGAAGTACCGGTCGATCGTGAAGTAGGCGGTCATGAAGAGACGCTCCACGATCTCAGCTGAGAGTGAGCTTCCATCAAAAATATGGGTTATGTGAAAACGAATCTCGCCGTCCTTCATGTCCATCTCGAATTTGCCAACGGGCATGTTGTAGTTGGCACGGGTGAGGAGCTCAGCCACGGAGGTTCGTAGCTTCTCCTCGCGGACGAAGAAGGGGTAGAATGCGGTGACTTGGAAATATTCCCCGTCGTGGGTGATCCGGGAGCCAAAACGGTAATTGGCATTCTTGCCGCTCATGGTGAGCGAGACACGCTGCTCATCAGGGTAGGGCGTGTAGCTGAAATCCTTCAGTTCCAGGTAGTCGATGATGGCTTGGAATGGTGCGGAATATTCAGAGGACATGGTCGGTACGGGGTTGAAGGTTGGTGTGAGTTATAGGTTCTAGGCTATAGGCTGTTAGACAATTAGGAAGAAAGAAGAGGAGAGAAGCTGATGATGCCACGGGAGACAGGTCACTGGGTGTCCTAGGCCTAAAATAGGCTTTTAGACTGAAGACTAATAGACTGTTAGGTTTCAGTGAGACCAGAAGTCGAGAGGGAGAGGAAGTGTCATCACTCGGCCTTGGCTAGGCGGGAGGCATTGTGGGCAGGCAGACCCGCCTTCCTGAACCGAGCCTGGGCCTTCTTGATGTCGTATTCCACACGACGCATGAGAAGGATGTGCTGCTCGTAGTCGTAGAGGGCGTAGGAGGCTCTGGGATCGCCGTCCCGAGGCTGGCCCACCGAGCCGACATTGACGGTGTAGCGCTTGGAGGGATCGAGGCGGATGGGTTTGTCGGAGGGCTTCAGGCAGCGGACACCGAGGGTCTCAGGATTCTCCTCCCAGATCCCCGGGACATGGGTGTGGCCATTGAAGCTGATAAAGGTGGTCTGGGCAGCAAAGTGGGCCTCTGCCTCGGTGGTCTCGTAGATGTAGTTAAACTCGGGTGGCTCGTTTAGGGAGGCGTGGGATAGGGTGATAGGGTCGAGATCCACGGTGATGGGGAGGTCCTTCAGCCAGGAGAGGTCTTTCACGGGGATCTGTGCCTTGGCGATCTTGAGGGGCTGCCCCACGGAGGGCTCCCAATCCTCCTCGAGGATCTTGTCCACCAGGAGAAGCATCGCCTCGTGGTTGCCGAGAACGCTCGCGGAACATGTCTCGATCACCCTCCTGACGCACGCCCCCGGCTCAGACCCATAGCCCACGATATCCCCCAGGCAGAACATCCCACGCACAGGGAAGTCAGCGATGTCCTTCATCACGGCATCTAGGGCGTCGATATTCGCATGGATGTCGCTGAAGATCGCAAAGAAGTTGTGCGATGGAGTGGTCTTGGTAGTGGATTTCGGGGTGGTGGTTTTGGTCATTTTGATGGAGGGCATGATGGGTTTTGGGAGCTCGGGGTTAGGGTTTCAGTGATGGGCAATCGAGGAGGGCATTTCTAAAAAAACACACCCCTTTACCCTATGTGGATTAGGCGGTCACAATTCGGGTCCTTTCCCCAAGTTCACGGAGACGGTACTGGAGGGCCGGCAGAACGAGTTCCCCCTCGGCCTCTGCGAAGTGCCAGTCATTGCAGGGAGAGACGCCGTAGTAGTATTTGAGTTTCCCGACGCTGCGGTCGCTCTCGTCACGAATCTCCCGGTTGGCAAGTTTAAGTCCCGCCAGGTAGTCCAAAGCCTGAGCCTCAGGGGAGTCCCTCCACGCATACTCGCTCTCCAGATAGTTTTCCCAAGCGCTACAGGCGACGTCGCTGTCGAGCCAGTCGCTACTTTTTCCTCCCAGCCGATAGTTATCCCGGTTTTTCCAAATCCATTCAGCAAGCTCGTTACGGTCGTCCACAGCGACTCCCTGATAGTTCTCGAGCCAATCGCGCCATGTGGGGACCTCTGGTAAGGCATCGGTTGGCGCCCCGAGGGAGAACTGCCAGACGCCCTCATCCTGCATGTTGGCGTAGAGGGTTTGTTTCCATCCGCTGGGCTCCTCAATGAGGATGTCGTCGTGGTCGAGTTGGTACTGATGGGCCCGTCTAAGTATATCCGCCGGCAGGAAGCAGGCGGCGAGAGCAGAGGCCCCAGTGATGAGGAAATGGCGACTTGAAAGTCTACTACTCACTGGGCACCTCCTCTTCGTAGTGGGCGAGATTGCAAAGAAGGCTGTCGCGAAGGACGCGGGCGATGCCCGAGTCGCTGGTGTGGAGACTTCTCCGCACACGACGCTTTGTGAAGTCGGGCAGGTGCTCGGTGTAGTGGCACCACCAGGTGCCGTTGTTATTCCAGAGGTGGTGGAACGGGTTCTCTGTGGTCCTGATGGAAAGAACTGGCTTGTCGATCGATTCGAAGGCTGCTGTTGCTGTGCTCATGGTCGTGATGTGTGGGTGGTCACACCAGGAACCCGGGCAACAAAAAAGCGCCCCGTTGATCGGAAGATCAGGAAGGGCGCTTCATAAAGCCTGGAGAGATTTTTGTTCGGAGGATTTCTCCCTCCGCACATCGAGCGAATCGCTTCGCTCAGCCACCGTGGGATTTCTCCGTCCCCGGTTGGCAGCATTGGCTCTTACCCCAATGCATTCCTGATGCTTCTACTTGTATAGCAGAACCCCTCCCCCGATGCAAGACCCGGCGAAAAGATCACTGTGTCATAGAGGTTTCCAAAAGAGAGGCCTTCCCAAGAATCATTTTTTTTGGCACTTCTAAACGCCTATGAAACACGTCCTCTCCTTCTCACTACTCGCAATCGTTGCCCTCTCGCTCTCCGCTTGCCACACCATCAATGGTGTTGGTCAGGACGTCAGCGCTGCAGGCCACGATGTCTCGAAGGCCGCAAACAAGGTCGAGCAGAAGATCAACAACTGATCTGACTCAAAGCACGACTTAAAAACTTAAAAAGAGGCCGCGTGGGAAAACCTGCGCGGCCTTTTTTTATTCCAGACTGATTGCCTTGCTCTCACCGACCCTTTAAGTTTCGCCCATGTCCACCACAGGCCCTATCTCCAACTTCATCGAACATCACTACCGCCACTTCAATGCCGCAGCGTTGAAGGATGCAGCCCACAGCTACACCGCCCACCTCCAGAAGGGTGGTTCGATGTTCCTCACCATGGCCGGGGCGATGAGTACGGCAGAACTTGGCCTCTCGCTTGCCGAGATGATCCGCCAGGACAAGGTCCATGCCATCTGCTGCACGGGAGCGAATCTCGAGGAGGATGTCTTCAATCTGGTGGCCCATGATTTCTACGAGCGCGTGCCGAACTACCGTGATCTGACCGGCGCCGACGAGGTGGCCCTCCTGGAGCGCCACATGAACCGTGTCACCGATACCTGCATTCCCGAGATGGAGGCGATGCGCAGGATCGAGGCAGCAGTCCTTGCCGAATGGGAAGCGGCCGACAAGAATGGCGAGCGTCTCTTCCCCCATGAGTTCATGTACAGGATCCTGCTCGGCGGGAAGCTGGAGTATCAGATCGATCCGAAGAACAGCTGGCTGATGGAAGCCGCAAAGAAGAATCTGCCGATGTTCGTCCCGGGCTGGGAAGACTCCACCCTGGGCAACATGTACGCAGGACACGTGATCAGCGGTGATGTGAAGAATGTCCACACTGTCCGCACCGGTATTGAGTACATGATCTCCCTTGCTGACTGGTACACTAAGAACTCCAAGCCACTGACCTCAAGCGCGGGCACGGGCCGTCATGCCGACTCCCCAGATGGCTCGATCGGATTCTTCCAGATCGGTGGCGGCATCGCCGGTGACTTCCCGATCTGCGTGGTACCGATGCTCCACCAGGATCTCCAGCGTCCCGAGGTTCCTCTCTGGGGTTACTTCTGCCAGATCAGCGACTCGACCACGAGCTACGGCAGCTACTCGGGCGCCGTTCCGAACGAGAAAATCACCTGGGGAAAGCTCGGCATCAACACGCCGAAGCACATCATCGAGTCCGACGCCTCGATCGTGGCCCCGCTGGTCTTCGCGCTGATCCTCGGATGGTAATCAGCCGGTGATTTTGGCGCTGATGTAGGAAAAATAAACGAGCAACTGCTCAGCCGGGATTTTCAAAGCATCCGGGAGTACGATATTCCTCACAATGAAGGAATAGAGACGCCGCTGCCATGAAGGCATCGGGAATGCTCCATTGGGAGATGGCAACTCTTTGGGGTAGATATAGAACGTATTCTCCGGATCAAACCGAAAACTCCCCTCGCTCGCATTTGCGGCAGCCATCAGACTAGCCGGAACATCGGCGTCTACCATGTATCCATGGGGCACGGTGATCTCCCAGAGTCCTCCTTCGTGACGCCTGATGATCGGATCCCCGATGGCATGGTTCGGATTGGACCATGTGGAGGGAATCATCAGGATCACGTTCGTCTCCGCAGATGAACCCGTCCTTCGCTGAAACTCGATGATCGAGCAGACCGCATGTTCATGGGTCTTCTCACGAGTGATGTAGACCCTCGTGCACAGAGCACGTTGTCTCGTTTGGCACGCAAGCATTCTTCCAAGCTCCTCGGGAGAGGAACATCCCTCCATCGCCTCACTGATGAGTTTTCTGCCCCGGTACCATGTGAACATCACCGTCATCACGGCAAGGGCGAACAAGAACGGAATATAGCCTCCCAGGAAAAATTTCGTCATGCAGGAGAGAAAAAGAATCATGTCGAGAGTGAGTAGTCCGCAAAGGATCAGACCATTCTTCCAGCGTGATTCCTTTGTGCATGAAAACATCACGGTGCCCCAAAGAATCGAGGTGACAACCATGGCCCCAGTCACTGCGACCCCGTAGGCATTGGCCAACGCCGCACTGTTCTTGAAAAACGCCACCAGCAGGACACAGGCAAGACCCACAAAGAAATTTATGGAAGGGATATAGATCTGTTCACGTACCTTGGAATTGGTATGGCGCGTTATGAGCGGGGGGAGAAGATCAAGCGATTTGGCCTGCCTGCAAAGTGTAAAGACCGCCGTGATGAGTGCCTGCGAGGCGATCACGGTGGCCACGGTGGCGAGAAGAATGAGAGGTGCTCTCAGCAACATTGGGCAAAGCAGAAAAAAGAGTCCTGTCTGACCTGCATTTCCTTGGTGAAGTTCCACAAAGGCGGCCTGCCCTAGATAGTTGAGCAGCAGCGCTGGCAAAGCCACGCCATACCATGCCCCGAGAATCGGCATCTTGCCAAAGTTTGCCAGATCGGCATAGAGAGCCTCTGCTCCCGTCACAGCCAAAGCAACGGCCCCCATGATGACAAGCCCGTGCCAACCCGAGGAGGCAAGCAAGGCAATTCCCTTGATGGGATTCAACGCAATGAGGATCGAAGGATGCACTATGATCTGCACGATTCCCATTGCCCCAATGGCCAAAAACCAGAGCATCATGACAGGACCGAAAATCACCCCGAGTCTTCCGGTTCCGAAACGTTGAACGGAGAAAAGCATAATCAAAATAAGAAGCGCGAGAACTGGGGCTATGCGCTGTAGTTCTGGATGGATCGTTTCGATCCCCTCAATGGCACTCAGCACAGAGATGGCGGGAGTAAGCGTTCCGTCTCCAAGCAAAAGTGATGCGCCGAAAGCAACCGTGAGTATCATGCCGAGGGCAACCGGTTTCCTTTCTTGGGACTTCTTGAAAAGTGCAAAGAGGGCGAAAACTCCTCCCTGCCCCTTATAGTCCTGCCTCATCATGATCGTGGCATACTTCACGCTCACCACCAGGATCACAGTCCAGATAATCAGCGAAGCAACACCAATTGCATGACTTACCCCGGTAAAGTTGACCGCGGTCTGAAATGCGTAAAGAGGACTCGTTCCGATATCGCCAAAGACGACGCCAAGCGCTGCCAGCCATAGCAACGAGGGTTTCTTTCCAGTGATATCATTCATGAACGGCGAACATTATCGCCATGCCCTGAAGGGGGCAATCGGGGAATCAATTCCGTGTCTTGAGCTCCACCACGTCGTGCGGCGCAGCCTCTCGCTGGCCTGCGGGACTAACGCGGATGTAGCGGGCCTTCTCACGGAGTTGCTCCAGGTTGCCGGCCCCGAGATACCCCATGCCACTCTGGATGCCTCCGATAAGGGTAGCCAAAACTCGATCGACAGGCCCACAGGCCTCCTTCAGTGCCTCGACTCCCTCAGCGGCCACTTTGCGCGTGGTGTCGGCTTTGTCATGGCCATAGCGAGCGGCACTTCCGGCCTTCATCGCAGAGAGGCTCCCCATGCCGCGGTATTGCTTGTAAAGTTTTCCCCCGATCTCGACGACTTCACCAGGGGACTCGGTGCAACCGGCAAACATGCCCCCGCAAATGACCCCATGGGCCAGAGTAAGAGCCTTCACGATATCACCCGACTTGGTGATCCCGCCATCCGCAAGGATGGAGACACCCTTGGCTTTAGCAGCTTGCGAGCAGACATAGAGGGCGGTCATCTGAGGGATGCCGACACCCGCCACGATGCGAGTGGTGCAGATGGAACCAGGCCCCTGACCGATCTTGATGATATTCGCACCGCAGTCAGCAAGATACTCCACCCCAGCCGCACTGGTGACGTTGCCCGCAATGATCGGCAATCCTGGAAATGCATCGCGCATGACCCTCACGGTGTCCCCGACTCCCTTGCTATGACCATGAGCGGTCGATACGGCCACCACATCGATACCTCGCTCCACAAGGGCTCCGACATGGCCCAGAATCCGCTCGCGGTCGAGTTCTCCAAAGGCATTGCGGGTTGCCGAGACGGCAGCGCCGCAGATCAGGCGAAACTGGGAATCGCGAGCCGGCTTGAACTGGGCCTTTCGTTCCTGGGTGATCTTCTCCACATCGCTCATGGTGATGAGGCCATGAAGACGATCCTCATCATCGACCACGAGGAGCTTGTGAATACCGACATGCTCGGTGAAAAACTTGTCAGCCACGGCGATAGGGTCATTCCCAAGCTGCTTTCGGGAGAGGGTGTGCACCTGATTGCGAGGCGTGAGAGCCTCGGAAACTTTTTTCGAGGCATAGCGGGGTCTGACCACGTGACCGGAGAGCAGGCCGATGAGCTTTCCCTGGGCATCCACGACAGGGAACGTGCTAAAACCAAAACCTTTCTCCTCGATGAGTTTCAGGACATCGCCGATCAACTGGTCGGGAGAGACCTTGATGGGATCCTGGATCAATCCCTGCACGTGGTATTTGACCCGACTGACCTCATGCAATTGGTCCTTCTCGGGCATGTTGTAGTGGATGAGTCCGAGACCGCCGTTGAGCGCCATGGCGATCGCAAGTCGCGACTCCGTGACCGTATCCATGTCGGCCGAGACGACGGGGATATTAAGACGAAGGGTATCCGTCAGTCTGGAATCAAGCTGTGTCTGACTGGGAAGCACCTCCGAATAGAGGGTGGCCAGCGTCACATCATCGAAGGTCAGTCCGACGTCGGAATTCGCCGTGAAGAAGGAATCCGATTCCCTGTAAAAAGCAGTATCGAGATGAGAAGTACGCGTTGCGCCCATGAAGGAAATTGCCCGTCACCCGCCATGGTTGGCAAGAATTTTCCCAGCGGAGGTTCTAGGGAACCGCGGTTCCCTATGCGATGGCTGCCGCAATAGCGTCACCCATCTGAGACGTACCCACCTTCGTCGTTCCCTCGGACCAGATGTCGCCGGTTCGAAGACCGGAGGCAATGACCGTGCGGACGGCCGCGTCGATCGCATCAGCCGCAGCCACCTCGTTGAGCGAGTGACGTAGCATCATACCCGCGCTCAGGATCTGGGCGATCGGATTGGCAATTCCCTTGCCGGCGATGTCGGGAGCCGTGCCACCGCTTGGCTCGTACATACCGAATCGGCGGGACTCGCCCTTGGACTGGCCGAGGCTGGCACTCGGAAGCATGCCGAGCGATCCGGAAATCATGGCCATTTCGTCGCTCAGGATATCGCCGAAGAGGTTCTCGGCCAGAACGACGTCAAACTGCTTTGGGTTCTTAATAAGCTGCATCGCGGCGTTATCGACATAGAGATGGGAGAGCTGGACATCGGGATACTCCTTCGCAATCTCGTTCACGGTGCGGCGCCAGAGAATGCCATTCTGGAGAACATTGGCCTTATCGATGGAGGTGAGCTTTTTCGCACGGCCACGGGCGGCCTCGAAGGCAACGCGGGCGATCCGCTCGATCTCGCTCTTCTTGTAGACCATGGTGTCGACTGCGATCGGATCCGCAGCATGATCACCCGTGTCTTTCAGGAACTTCGGCTCGCCAAAGTAGAGCCCCCCCGTGAGTTCGCGCACACAGAGGACATCGACACCGCCGGCAACCGTATTGGGGTGGAGTGGTGAGGCATGCACCAACTCGGGTAGGCAGATGCAGGGACGGAGATTGGCAAAGAGTCCGAAATGCTTGCGTAGAGGAAGTAGCGCTCCACGCTCAGGCTGCTCGTTCGGAGGGAGATTCTCCCACTTGGGACCACCCACGGAGCCAAAGAGGATCGCATCGCTCTCCTCGCAGACCTTCAGAGTCTCGTCGGGAAGTGCCTTACCTTTCTGATCAATTCCCGCACCACCCACGGGCATTGCCGTCTCCTGAAGTGTGAACCCGAACTTCTTCTCGACGGCACGCAGAACCTTCGCGGCCTCTGCCATGACTTCGGGTCCGATGCCGTCTCCGGCCAATACTGCAATGCGGTAGGTGTTGCTCATCGGGAAAGAATGCACAGAAACCTTAAAATCTGGAACTCAGGAAATCAGGAAAGTTTTTGAATAAAGACTTATGGGAAATCATCCCGAGTCCCTTCAGTCATTAACCAATCTTGAATGCTTCAACTTCATGAGTTCTTGAGTTCCAAATTAACTCTTATGTCTTCTTAGGCTGACAACGCCGCGGTGATGAAGGATTGAACTTTTTCCCGATCCTTCACTCCCGGGGAGGACTCGACTCCGCTGGCGACATCCGCAGCATGAGGGCGAACGGCCTGCACTGCTTCTGCCACATTTTCGGGAGTGAGACCCCCAGCAAGAATCACGCGCTTCTCCGGATAATCCTTCACGAATCCGGAAGCAAGATTCCAATCGATGGTGTGACCGCTCCCCCCGTAGGTTCCGGGCACGGCAGCATCAAGCAGAAGAAAGTTGGTGGGGAAGGAGTCGACCGCCTCAAGGTCAGATTCGGATCGGATACGCAGGGCCTTGATCCATTGAGGAAAGCGGCCCCCCTCCCTAACACAAAACTCAGGAGTCTCATCGCCATGGAACTGGATGGCGTCGAAACAGCCCATAGCCTGAAGGAGATGCAGGAGCTTTTCGTCAGGGTTCACCACGACGGCCACGAGGGCGATATCGGGGTAGTCAGCCTTCAGCTTCGAGATCCAGCTCAAGTCGCTATCGGATTGGATCGACCTCGGTGACGCGGGGTAGAAATTAAAACCGAGCGCTCCAGCTCCCGACTCGATCGTTCGAAGAGCATCCTCGAAGGTCGTGATCCCACAGACTTTTGGCGCGGAAGGGGTGTGATCGAAAAACGGAATCATGAACCGAGGAATAAAACAGCAGAAGTGATTAATATGAAACTCAAGAAATCAGGAAGAGAATATGGGGTGTTTCTCATCTACTCCAGATTACTGAAGCTCTTTGCTTCCGCGTAAATATTCGTGCTTCGTCTAACAAGCTGAGACTCACGTCTCTAAAAAACGTCACTGCAGCGTGATCACACTAGAGACTTGAGCTGCGGAGTTATAGTTGCCATTTCCAGCCTGGGTGACGGTGATGGTGACGGCGCCTCGACCCTTCATGGTGGCAGTGGAGCCACTAATTGAAAGCAAAGCAGTATTGCTGCTTGTGTAAGTCAGCGGCAGACCGGACGTGGAAGTTGCTAGAAGCTGGAATGTTCCATTAGCCACATAGGTCTTGGTTGCGGGCAGGCTGAAGGTGATTTGCTGAGCCGAGGGAATATTACCCGCTGCTGCGATGCGGAAGCCCACAGAATCAAGCTGCGATGTGGCAGGTAGGTTGGTGTAAGAGCCCGATGAGGAAACACCGTTGGTGGTCGATCTCCAACTTCCGCCGGCAACGATACGACCTTGGGGTTGCCCAAGAGCATTAAACGAGACATCTTCAGTCCACTCGGCGGCATTTCCAGACTGACCGAAGGTTCCGTAATAGCTTGGAACCCCGGGCACATTCACCGCGCTCAGACTGACTCCACCATAGTTGATTTGCGCTGCACTTGTTTTCTGAGACCTAGTGGCATAGTTCCAGAAGAAATCCGAGGGTAGGCCCGGAGGGTTGGGATCATAGAAGGCGGCCTTATGCCACTCACTAACACTCGGCAGGAAATACCTAGCACTACTGTTGTGATGGAAGACCTGGATCTTTGCCTGATTCACATTTCCCAGAATCGGGTAAGCACCCTGCTCCGTATCCCCATTTTTCTTTGCGCCGTTATGAAGCCAGTTACAGAAGCGCATGGCACTGTAGAGCGTCACAAAAACTACAGGCTTTTTCTCAAAGCCTGACCGGACACTATAGGAATACGACCCCGCTTGACCGCTACGCAGGATGCCACCATTGATATCGGTTCCCATCTTGACACTGTAGAGGGTGTGTATATCGCTTGAAGAGGCCACGGCATTGAGGAAAGTGGCATACTCGGTATTGGAGACCTCGTACGTGCCCATTTTGTAAAGATAGTCCACCTCTCCAACATTATAGGCAGTCCCTTGGACGTTATTCTTAAGCGGGTAATCTCCCAGGTTAGAGAGATCCTGGGCATTCTGATCCCCGGGATTTGCTAGATCACCGATTGTCGAGAGAACTGGCGTAAGGATCGTATTGGTAACAGAGTAGGGGATCGTTTTGCCTACTCGAAAACCTAAGGAAGCAATCTGTGAGGTATAGTTCGTTATGGAATAGCCGCGATCTGTTCCGTTCACAGGATGCGGCGAAATCGTCATCAAATCCCACTGGAAAGTGTTTTTATCCCAGTTGGCTGACTCGATCCATTCATCGGCATTTCCAGATTGATCATAGGTTCCATAGTAGCTGGGACCAGCGCTTGTAAAAACATTAGATAAAAATCCTGAAAAATTATTTCCTGTAGGAGCATTCGACTGATTGGCAAATCCCCAGTAGCCGTTTGCCGAACCGGGGTAGTTAGGGGCAAAGAATGCCGCTTTATGCCACTCATCCTGATTGGGTAGGAAGTAGAGAGCATTGTAATTACGAGTTACATCCATGGAGTCATTACCATTCAGCGTATAAGCGCCAGACTCGGTGGACTTATCATCGCAGATGCCTGAGGTCGGCCTCCCGTTGTGCAACCAGTTGATATACCGGATTGCCGCCAGATAGCTCACAAAGGTAGCAGGTTTATTCGTATACCCTATCTTAACAGAGTAGAGATATTTACCATTCACCACACTCCGAGAGATCCCTCCCCTGTCATTCATACTCTGGACGAAGAGGCCATAAGGATCCGAGGGAGAGAGAGACTGATCCACTGCATTGAGGAAGCGGACATACATTTGGCAGGTAATCTCGCTTGTCGAGATCTGGAAGGATTGGCCGACATATCCGATTCCTGACTTCAGCACATCCGTTCCATATCCATCCTCACACGGATTATCTGGGTCTCCCACCGTGGTGTAGAACGGAATATCTCCAGGAAAGACTTGGAAGCTATTGGTGACCACCGGAGAGGAGAGATAGTTTGACGATCCCGAATTGCTGGCAGCTAGGGCAACTGGACCGATATTGGTGAATAAGCAGAGCCCGTTAGAGATCACCGCAGGACCGGCGACCACTTTATAGGAAACTGGCAGTCCTGAGCTACTTTTGGCGAGATTTGCCAAGGTGAGTGGATTAGTGACGACCTGATTGGTGATGGAGGGGAATGTGATCGTTTGGGAAGATTTTCCAACAACGAGATTTGCAGATACCGTGGCATTGGCATAGTTGCCGTATGCAGCCTGCGAAGCCGTGATCACCGTACTGCCTACACCCATAATAGTTACCAAATTTCCATTAACGGTGGCGACCGAGGGAACACCACTGCTATAAGTCCACCCTCCGCTCGAAGGTGATTTCGGCGGAGTCAACGTAAACGATCCCCCTCCATAAACCTGCGACGGTATTGTAAAACTCCCCAGCCCTGCAGCCCCGGGATTCACTGTCAGTGTGGCCGTCGTCGAGTTGCTCGTGTAGT
>Ga0007834_1000014_pt1 | contig 118417 bp, 108 predicted proteins | sample CryBogCBE06Nov07_FD_71233 | JGI IMG/M metagenome (GOLD analysis project Ga0007834, IMG submission 71233) | Freshwater microbial communities from Crystal Bog, Wisconsin, USA - CBE06Nov07 | ecosystem: Environmental > Aquatic > Freshwater > Lake | place: Crystal Bog, Wisconsin, USA | collected...
TCTCCCTCGCCCCATTAAAATGGGGAGAGGGTGGGGTGAGGGGCATTTTTATGATTCCAAGCCCCTCATCCTGTCCTTCTCCCCGTTGATCCTTCGAGACGGCCTGCGGCCTCCTCAGGATAACGGGGAGAAGGAACGCTCACAGTGTGTTTCCACCTCAAAACATCATGCTCTAATGCGCAGGGCCTCACGCAGGCAAAACACCCGCAAGGCCGAAGAAAGATTGGTGCTGCGGCCTGCACTGTCAATTTCGGCCACAAGCGCGGCGACCGACATGGAACGCGCATCGGCAAAGCGCCGCAGCGCCTGCCAAAACTCCTCTTCAAGTGAAATCGACGTCGCATGTCCGGCAATCACCAGCGACCGTTTGATCACACGCTGCGAAGCCACGGTCATGGCAGGGTCTCAATCTCCGAGCCCTGCCGCATATGGCTATCGAGCGTGCGCTTCTGCGCCTGTTTTACGGCCTCGGCCTGCTGCTTTTGCGATTTGGACAGACCGTGGTCAATCCGGTTCTGTTGGGCACGCCGATCAGCCTCGCTGCGCGCCCTGGCCTTCCTCACCTGCCGCAGATTGACAATATCGCCCATGAGCCTGCCCGGTTTCTGGTCTATTTTTTACGGAATGCGTCAATCGAGACGATTTTATCATTCTTGCCATCTGAGTCAGGTGCCTCACTCTTGAGGGCTTCCGGCTTGCCGGGCGCGTCATGAGGCGGGGCGGACTCCGGCTCGACGGGCTTTTTATCCTCACGCTTGGGCCGGGCCGCAGGCTTGAGTTTCACCGCCGTTTCAGCGCTGCTGTGCGCAGGGTCGGCCTCCTCCTCATGCGGCACGAGTTTGGGGCCCGCGCCCGCAGGTAGTTTGGTCACAGTGCCGGCCTGTTTTTCATGCTCCGGTTCAATTTTCGGTTCAAATTTGAGGCCGAATTCGGCAGCAGGATCAGAAAAGGCCGTCAGGGCATCAAAAGGCACCAGCAAACGCTCCGGCACGCCGCCAAAGGACAAACCCACCTCAAAGGCATGATCCGTCACGCTGAGGTCCCAGAACTGATGTTGCAGGATGATGGTCATTTCATCGGGATAGCGCGTGCGCATCCGCTCGGACAGGCGCAGGCCGGGCGCTTTGGTGCGGAAGGTGATGAAAAAATGATGGTCGCCGCGAAGGCCGTCCTTCGCCACCTCGGTCATCACTTTGCGCACCACATTGCGCAAAGCCTCCTGCACGAGAAGATCATACCGGATTAAATCGCTCGCCATACTGCCCGCCTTGAATCAAAAATCAGTGGAGGTTTCTGTTGCCAGGTACCTCCGAACCCCGCCTAGAGGAGCAATCCCCTAGGGCTTTGATTTAGGTTTCGGCACTGCATTACGCAGCGACAGCCACCTGAGCATAGTTGTCATTTGCAACTAAAAAATGGCCCGATAACGACGGTACCATACCGAGCAAAAATTCACTCTTTACACCCTCGTCGATCCTATTTCGCCCCCATCAGAAAACCTTGTGCAAGGTTTTGTGGTGGAGGCGCCGGGTACCGCCCCCGGGTCCGAAAGGCTTATTCCAATGAACGTTTATCGCCATAGCCGACTTGCGTCAGCGCACTTAATATAGGCAATGTTGAACGTAAGTGAAAGGCCTTTGACCAGCTATATTCAATTTGTCGTTTTTCCTTTATATCAAAAGCTGCCCATCAGAGGATATAGGTCGCCGTGTTTGTCGAGCAAATGATGTTTTTCGCGCTGGGTCTGCTGACCGCGCTGCTGTTCACACTCGGCATGGTGCCTGCCCTCTCACGTCGGGCGATGCGGCTGGCCCGCCGCAAGCTGGAACTGCAACTGCCCCTGTCGCCGGCAGAAATTCTGGCTGAACGCGACCAGCTGCGGGCGGATTTTGCCGTGCAAATGCGCATATCCGAGCAAAAAATAGCCCAGATTCAAACAGCCTATGCCACAGTCTCCGGCAAACTGGGGCAAAGCATTGCGGAAATCGTGGATCTTAATCAGGACAATAAGGCCATAAAACAACAGCTTGCGCACGCCATGCTCGAACTGACCCATACTCGCCGCAAGCTGAACGAGGCCGAAGGCGAAAAGGCTGCGGCCCTGCTGGCGCTGCATGATCTCGGCCCGATGGCGCCGCAAAGCCTGACCACAGCCCAACAGCTCTCCACAGCCCAAAACGAACTGAACGCGGAACGCAACGCCCTCAAAGCCGAACATGCCGGCATTGATGCGATGAAAGCCAGCCTTGAACTGCAACAACTCGAACTTCAGAGAAAGATTGCGGAAATGAACACAAAAATATCACTTGCCAGCGAAGAAAACCGTAGTCTTGCACAGGAGCGTGACCTCGCCCGTCTTGAAATTGAAAAACTGACAGCATCAATCCGCCAGAATGCAGGCAAGAGCGATGACACCAGCCTTGCGCCGGATGAACTGGCGCTGCTGCGGGACACAATATTGAATATAGCCGCAGATGTGGTGCGCCAGAGCGCGGCTCATGAGCCCGCCGCCTCCCCCCTGCACGCTCTGATCGCCGAAGCGAAAATCAACCGCGCAGCCCATATCAACGCCGCAGAGAAAAGCCTGATGGACAGGGTCAACCGGCTTTAGACACTTAATGCCCGCCGCCGCCCCCGCCAAAACCGGCAGGCCGGCGCATAACCGGCGCCAGCACAACAAGCGCACAAAACAGCCATGTCAGCACATAAAACACATCCGCCAGTCCGCTGATCACGGCCTCACGATGAGTGAGCAGATACATCTCCTTGAGCGCGGCCGCCCCCGCATCGGAACCAAACTGCGAGAAGTCATGTGTCATATTGGCCAGCATTTCCTCGGCCGCAGTGTGCCCCCACGCGACAGATTCATGCAGGCGCTGAGCATGAAGCTCGATACGGTCTGTCATAACCGTATTGATCAAGGCCAGGCCAACCGCGCCGCCCAGATTTCGGGTGAGATTGAACAGGCCGGACGCGTTCTTCATTTTTTCCGGCGGCATGGTGCCCAGCGCCAAATTGTTGATGGGCACCATAGCCAGCATCAGCCCGAAACCGCGCAAAATCTGCGGCACCAGCAATTCCCAGAAATCCCAGTCATAGGTGATGAGCGAGGCTTGCAAGGTGCCGACAGCAAAAAGACTGAAGCCGGCGGCAATCATCCAGCGCGGATCAAGTTTGGTCATCAGCTTGCCGGTGATCGGCGCGGCAATAAACATGCACACACCGGTGATAAACATGGTCTGTCCGATCTGCAGCGCCGAATATCCCCTCACCCGTGCCAGAAACACCGGATAGAGATAGGTCAGCCCATAAAGTCCAACCCCCAGAACGAACGAGAATAGCGATCCTGTCCAGAAATTACGATTATTGAAACAGGTCAGATCCACAATCGGCTGACGGGCTGTGAAGGCGCGCCAGAAAAAAATTGTCCCCGATAGGAGTGACGCAATGGCGGCATAAACAATCAGCTCGGACTGGAACCATTCTTTTGTTGTGCCTTCCTCCAGCACATATTCCAATGCACCCAGAAACACCGCCATGGACCCCAGGCCCCACCAGTCAAAATTCTTGAGCAGGGAATAATCCGGCTTGTCAAAATCAATCAGTGTCCATGCAGTCATGGACACAATGATGCCCGGCAACACATTGACCAGAAACAGCCAGTGCCATGAAAAAATATCGGTCAGATAACCGCCAACCGTGGGGCCGACCGTGGGCGCCAGCGTCGCCACCAACCCAATGATCGGGGTGATGATCGGCAGTTTGGACCGCGGAAAAATCGTGTAGGCGGAAGCAAAAACCGTCGGGATCATGCCGCCGCCGATAAAGCCCTGCAAGGCCCGCCATACAATCATTTCATTGATCGAACCGGAGAAGGCGCACATCACGCTCATCAGGGTGAATCCGGCACAGGAAACCGTAAACATCACCCGCGTCGACAGCACACGGCTCAGATAGCCCGAGAGCGGAATCATAATGACCTCCGCTATGAGATAGGAGGTCTGCACCCATGAGATTTCGTCGGCACTGGCCGAGAGCCCGGCCTGAATTTCCGCCAGTGATGCCGAGACAATCTGAATATCCAGAATGGCCATGAACATGCCAAACACCATGGCCACAAAGGCCACGATCCGCATCGGATCGATATGGTCGATTTTGGGCTGCGCGGCGAGTTTGGTGGTTCCGCTCATGCGAAGGCCGCCTTCAATGTCCTGCCTCGGCAGAGTTAAACAATGGACTGAAACCGAGTGCGGAGAGCAGGCTTGGCTTGGGCTCGCTTTCATCACGCGTGTGGACGCTCACACCAACAGACAGGCCGGGGCGCAAGATATGCTCGCGGGCCACATCCGCCGCCACAACAACACGCACAGGCACACGCTGCACAATCTTGGTGAAATTGCCCGTGGCATTTTCAGGCGGCAGCAGCGAGAATTCAGAACCAGAGGCCGGAGACAAGCCCTGAACCGTGCCCTCAACCTTGCGGCCACCCATGGCATCCACCTCAATCTCAACCTTTTGTCCGGGCTTGATATGGGCGAGCTGGGTTTCCTTGAAATTGGCCTCAATATAAACCGCATCCAGCGGCACAAGGGCCATCAGCCGCACCCCGGGCTGCACATATTGTCCCGGCTGGGCCGCACGATTGCCAACAACACCATCAAAGGGCGCGCGCACGATTGTGGCATCCAGATCGCGCTGGGCACGGGCCACTGCGGTCTCCAGCTCAGAACGTCCGGCAAGCATCTCGCTGCGCTGGGCAGCCAACACCTGCAAGGCGGCCAGCGCGCTGTCCACGGCAGCTTTTCCCCCTTCGACAGCAGCGCCTGTGTGATCCTTGTCAGCCTGAGCCTGTTCGAGAGCCGCCTGAGTGGCATTGCCCGATTGCGCCAGCGCCGCTGTGCGCGCATAGGCCGAGGCAGCGCGCAAGGCATCAGCCTGCATGGCTTCAAGCTGCGACCGCGCCTGATGAATGGCCGAGTCCTGAGCCTTGATCTGCGTCTCCATTCGCGCGATCGAAGTGTCCTGCGTCAGCAGCTTGTTTTGAGCCGCCTGCACCGCAAGCTTATAATCAACGGGGTCTATTCTGGTCAGAATATCACCCGCCTTGACAGCGCTGTTATTGTCATAAGCTACGGTTTCGATATATCCGGCAACCTTGGCCGCAATCACAGCCGTATCGGCTTTCACATAGGCGTCATCGGTTGTGACCAGAAAGCGCCCTTCCGTAAAATAAGAATAGCCCTTGTAACCGCCAAAGCCGATGGCCGCCAAAAGCAGCGCCGGAAGTATGAGATTGCGGCGCGTGCGCGCTGGCATCACCTGCCCCTGTTTCACATCCAGGGGCATGGCTGCGGAATGGGCTGGCGTCAATGATTGCCCGCCTTGCGCTGCGGATTCTGGTGCAGTGGCAATTTCCGGTTTAATTTGGGTCGTGTCGGACATGTTCAGCTGACTTTATTTTACGGCCATCATGAGCCTGCTCATGTTTCCACAAACAAGCCTCACTGAAAGCGCATGATGTTATCTTGACATAGATCAACCGTCTGGCTTATGCAAGATCGAACCGAACGGTTCAGTATAATCTTTAAAAGAAATTTGCACCTGATGACCATCACGCCTACCCATCATCGCCCGAAAGACGAGACGGTTGCCGTAACGCGTGATGTTCACACTGTGTCTACGCAGACTGCGGCCAATCCGATCACCTGCGCCGCAGCATATTGTGATTCAATGAAGCGAAAGCAAATTTTGGACGGCGCACGCGCAGTTTTCCTGCGCGACGGGTTTGATGGTGCCAGTATGAATGACATCACCCGTGCGGCCGGGGTGTCGAAAGGCACTGTTTATGCCTATTTCCGCTCCAAGGAGAGTCTATTCGAAACCCTCATCCGTGAGGACCGCAGCGCTCAGGTGGCGCAGGTTTTCGTTCTCGACATGAAAACCGCAGATCCTGCAGACATATTGTTCCACCTGGGCATGCAGCTGGCGCGCATTATTGCTGACCCGGATACACTGGCCCAGCTTCGCATCGTCATTGGTGTGGCTTCAAAATTTCCCAACATCGGTGAAGCCTTTTTTGAAGCCGGCCCACTGGCCGGCAAAGCCCATCTTGCCGATTATTTTGCCCAGCTGCATCTGTCCGGCGCGCTGCATATTGCCGACACAACTCGGGCGGCCAGCCATTTCATTGAATTGTGCCGCAGCGACCTGCTGATGCGCGGCCTGCTCAAGATCAGCCCCATGCCCGACACGGCAGAAATGGAAACCCGCATCCGCGACGCGGTTTCTGTTTTCCTGAAGGCTTACAAAAGCGCGCCTTGAAGTTTCCGTTCAAAGCACTGCGGCTCCAACATCACATCCATGGCAAAGCTGCCCCACCGGCAGGAGTGAAAATGGGTGATTTCGATTCGCTAAAAACAACTATAAGTTGAGTAGTTATTTTTACGCGCCTTGTTTTCAAGGATAACCAAAAAATGCTGCCTCATATTCAGGGCCCAATTCGACAATATTATATCAAATTTACGCAAAAATTGTCTGATAAATCCAAATTCATGCAAAAATATATACTGTTAAGATTATATTAAGAATTCAACCATAAGTTGTATAGCATGCTGGCAAAATCGTATTGAGACCCACTCAAATAACACCAGACGCGTAACGTGACTCAATCAATCGTGTGACGGGACTATACAAACAGACATTCGGGGCCACGACCATTTCAACCTGTCCTGAATGGTGCCATGCCTGAATCTTATGGAGTATGACATGTGGAATAACTTCAAAATAGCCAAAAAACTCAGTTTAGCTTTCGGCGTTATCATTCTGACCATCGTAATGGTTTCAGCTTCGGTTTTCTATACCATCGGCCAGCTCCAGCAGGCCAATTTCTGGAACGATCATACCTATAAGGTTCTCGCCCAGATCGACACAATCATCAGCGGCATGGTCAATCAGGAAACCGGTCTGCGCGGCTATCTTGTCGGCGGAACACCGAATTTCCTTGAACCCTATAAATTTGGTCAGGCCGAGGCCGACAATGCTGTTGCCGAAACCCAGCATCTGACCGCGGACAACCCCACCCAGCAGAAGCGCATTGACGAGGTGCTGAAGCCTCTGATCAAGCAGTGGCGCGAAATTCACGCCGACCCCACCATCAAACTGATGGGCGATGCGGCCACCCGCGAGGAAGCCCGTTCGCATGAGGCCAATGGCAATGGCAAAAAATACATGGACGCCATCCGTGCTGTGGCCAAAGACATGCGCGATATGGAATCCTCACTGCTCTCCGTGCGCGCAGCCTATGCGGACCAGATGCACAGCGCTGCGGAATGGGTGCTGATCGTCGGTGGCATTGTGAGCATCGGCTTTGCTCTGTTTATGGGCATGTTATTCGCCAAAACAGTGACCAATCCGGTTGTGCGTATCACAGATGCCATGCGCCGCATCACTGAAGGTGATCTGACCGCATCCATCGACATCACAGACCGCACCGACGAGGTCGGCGCCCTGAGCCAGACCGCCCGCGCCTTTGCCGAGGCCGCCCGCAAGCTCAAGGCCGAAGCCGAAGCCAGCCTCGACCGCGACTCGGTGGAGCGTGAACGCAAGGCCGTTGAGGAAGCCAAAGCCCGCGAAACCGCCGAAGACAGCTTTGCCTTCAGCGAATTGGGCAAGGGCCTGAAAGCCCTGTCGGACGGAGACCTCACCCATCGCATCACGGCTGAATTTGCGCCGAAAACCCAGCAGCTGCGGCATGACTTCAACGATGCCATCACCAAGCTGGAACAATCCATGCAGGTTGTGTCCACCAATGCCGGCACGATTCTCATGGGTTCGGATGAAATCACCAGCGCCTCTGATGATCTCTCCCGCCGCTCGGAAACACAGGCGGCCAGCCTGGAGGAAACCGCTGCCGCGCTGGACGAAATCACCGTCACCGTGCGTAAAACCGCGGAAGGTGCAAACCATGCCCATAAGGTTGTGGGCACAGCCAAGGAAGATGCCGCCCATTCCGGCCAGATTGTCCGTCAGGCGATTGAAGCCATGAGCAGCATTGAGCAATCCTCATCGCAGATTGCCCAGATCATTGGTGTGATTGACGAAATTGCCTTCCAGACCAACCTTCTGGCTCTGAACGCCGGTGTCGAGGCGGCCCGTGCGGGCGATGCGGGACGCGGTTTTGCGGTGGTGGCCTCGGAAGTGCGCGCTCTTGCCCAGCGCTCAGCTGATGCTGCCCGCGAAATCAAGAAGCTGATTTCGGAATCCACCACCAAGGTCGGGCAGGGTGTTGATCTTGTCGGCCAGACCGGCACAGCCCTTGAACGGATTGTGACGCAGATTATCGAACTCAACAGCATTATCAGCGACATTGCCAATTCGGCCAAAGAGCAGTCGGTCGGGCTTGAACAGGTGAATACAACCGTCAACCAGATTGACCAGCTCACCCAGCAGAATGCGTCCATGGTGGAGGAATCCACTGCGGCCAGCCATGCTCTGGCCAAGGAAGCCGAGGAACTGTCACGCCTGATTGCCAATTTCAAACTCAACCGCAACGGCACAGCAGAAGCCGTGCGCAGCAACCGGCCCCCGCGCACAGCCGCCAAGCCCGCCGCGCCGCGCTCGGGTGCCGCAACCACCACAGCCATGAAAACCGTAGGTCGTGGCGGCGCTGCACGCAAACCGCAGGCCGGTGCGGAAGAAGAATGGTCAGAATTCTGATCCTATCTGCCGCATTATTCCACATAAAACTCAACTCCAGATCAACCCCGGCTGCCACAGCCGGGGTTTTTCGTGAATTGTGACAAATTGGCCTGATCATCGCTTGCTTTCACCGCCCGGCAAAGCTATGAACACCCCAGTCATGGCTCCCATCGTCTAGAGGCCCAGGACGTCGCCCTCTCACGGCGAAAACAGGGGTTCGAATCCCCTTGGGAGCGCCAACACTACACCCCAAAAATTGACATAAGCCATTGTTGTGCAACGATTTTTCAATCGTGACCAATGGTGTTTGAATCATGCGGGGTGAACACAGGGTAGAACAATTCCCACGAAGACTGTTGATCAAACGGGGTGTTTCTATTGCATAGACCGTGTTCCAAAAGTGGTGCAGCCCAGATTTGACCGATTGAAAGTGGTCATGTGTCTCCACACTCGCAACGAGAGGGAAGCGGCAAACGCTGCCAATCGTATTTTAAGTGCAACTTGATATGGCTTGGCTAGAATATGTTGTTTTGAGAGGAAAACGCACTGTGAGCATTCCTTCTCCCCGCCAGCGGGGCGAGGGAGACGGTTCCGTCTAAAGGCAACAGACTCTAGATGCTGAAGCAGAGATATTTGATCTCCAAAAAGTCCTCAATGCCATATTTTGAGCCTTCGCGGCCAAGGCCGGAGGATTTTATGCCGCCGAAGGGTGCCTCTGCTGTTGAAATAAGGCCGGTGTTGATACCAACCATGCCATATTCCAAGCCTTCAGCAATCTTCCAGACCCGCGAAATGTCCCGTGCATAAAAATAGGAGGCAAGGCCGAATTCAGTATCATTGGCCGCGGCTACAGCCTCCGCATCACTGTCAAAGGCCACCAGCGGCGCGACAGGGCCAAAGGTTTCCTCTTTCAGAATCTTCATGCCTGCCTTCACATCCGCCAGCACGGTGGGCTCAAAAAATGTGCCGCCCTGCGCCGCCCGCCGCCCGCCGGTGACAATGCGTGCGCCCTTGGCCAGTGCGTCCGCAATATGATCCTCCACCTTGGCCAGACCTTCCGCATCAATCAGCGGGCCGATGCTGACGCCGGGGTCCATTCCATCGCCAACACGCAGATTCGCGGTGGCCACCGCCAGCTTTTCGGCAAAGGCCTGCAAGACAGGCCGCTGCACATAGATGCGGTTGGCACAGACACAGGTCTGGCCGGAATTGCGATATTTGGCAATCAGCGCGCCTTCCACAGCGCGGTCAAGGTCGGCATCGTCAAAGACAATAAAGGGCGCATTGCCGCCCAGCTCCAGCGACAGTTTTTTAATATCATGCGCACATTGGCGCATGAGAATACGCCCTATCTCGGTCGAGCCGGTAAAGGTGAGCTTGCGCACTTTCGGATTTGTGCACAGCTCAAGCCCCATGGCAGGGGCATTGGTTCCCGGCACAATGCTCAGCACACCCGCCGGAATGCCGGCCCGCTCGCCCAGAACCGCCATGGCCAGCGCCGAAAGCGGCGTTTTTTCTGCCGGACGCCCGACAAAGCTGCACCCTGCCGCCAGCGCTGGCCCCACCTTACGTGCGATCATCGCATTGGGAAAATTCCACGGCGTGATGGAGCCCACCACCCCAATCGGCTGTTTAAGCACCACGATACGCTTGTCCGGCTGGTGGCCGGGAATCACATCGCCATAAACACGGCGCGCCTCCTCGGCAAACCACTGAATAAAGCTGGCACCATAGGCGATTTCGCCACGCGCCTCGGCAAAGGGCTTGCCCATTTCGGCGGTGAGAATGCGGGCAAGGTCATCAGCATTGTCCAGCATCAGCGCCTGCCAGCGCAGCAGAACAGTGCAGCGGTCTTTTGCGGTGAGTGCGGCCCAGCTTTTCTGCGCCTCATGCGCCGCATCAATGGCGAGACGCACATCCTCCGCGCCCAGATCGGCAACATGGGCAATCAATGCGCCGGTGGATGGATTGGTGACGGGAAATCGGCGTGTTCCCTCAACCCAATGCCCCGCAACATATCCGCGGTGTTCAAGCAATGTCGGATCACGCAGTTGCAATGGCATGGGTTCGTCCTTTCAGTAAGCGGCCTGATAGATGGCCAGCGCATCGGGCTGCGTCACAGGGCGCGGATTGTTGACCAGCAAGCGGGTCTGGTTCATGGCGTCCGCCGCCAGACGCGGCAGAAAATCTTCCGGAATTTTCATGTCCCGCAAGCTCTGCGGCAGGCCGCAGGCCTTGGAGAGCGCGGCCAGATGATCACAAAACGCGGCAGCGCGGTCTTGCCCTTCCAGCTTCGCAAGTTCGGGAAAGGCAAAAGGCGCAAGCTCGGCATAGGGCTGCGGCGCTGTCACCGCATTGAAGCGCAGCACATGCGGCAGAACCAGCGCATTGGAAAGGCCATGCGGAATATGAAAATGCCCGCCCAGCGGATAGGCCAGCGCATGAACCGCCGCCACCGGCGAATTGGCAAAGGCCTGCCCAGCCAGCATCGAGCCCAGCAGCATATCGGCGCGGGCCGCCATGTCGCGGCCCTCATGCACCGCCTTTAAAATGGAACGGCCCATCAATGTCAGGGCCTGAGTGGCCAGAATGCGCGAAACCGGATTGTTATTGGCGCTGGCTGAGGCATAGGCCTCAATGGCATGAACCATGGCATCTATGCCCGTGGCCGCTGTAATATGCGCAGGCAGCCCCAGGGTAAGTTCAGGATCAAGCAAAGCAATGTCAGGCAGGATCACCGGCGACACCACACCCATTTTTTCATGGGTGCCGGTGGTGACAATCGAGATAGGCGTGACCTCAGAGCCCGTGCCTGCTGTTGTCGGCACCAGAATCAGCGGCAGACGCGGCCCCTTGGCATTACCAACGCCATACATGGCTTTCAGTTCCTCGCGGCCCAGCGCCAGCACGGCCACCAGTTTGGCCACATCCAGCGACGAGCCGCCGCCGAGCCCGACAATGCCCTGAATATCGGCAGCTTGGGCCTGTGCCACCGCCGCCAGAATCACGGATTCAGGCGGATCAGCCTCAACCTCACTGAACAGATCCACAGCCACACCGGCGGCAGCCAGACTGCCCAGCGCCCGTTCGACTATGCCGGTGCGCATCATGCCCGGATCGGTGATGAGCATCACCCGCGTGCCCATGTCCCTGCGCACCAGATCCCCCAGACGGCCAAGGCTGCCCGCCCCGAACTGAATGCTTTTTACGGTGTTAAAAATGAAAGGGGTCACACTCATCTCCTGTCAGGGGGCTAATGTCCAAAACTTAAATTCACCAGCACGATCAGCACAAAGGCTGCTGCGGCTGTGATTATGAGAATGCGTAACCGGCGCTGCTCCTGCATGGATTGATCGCGGCGCAGACGTGGCCGCGGGCTGTAGGGCTCAATCTCCCGGTGCAGCGGGCTGGCCATATCCATCGCATAGGATAAAAACCAGATCATCGCCACGCCCAGCAGCCAGAACAGGCCTGACCATGCCCAGATGGAGGGCATACCAATATTGGCAAAGGCTGTATTGCCAAAAATAAGTCCCGGCCCAGCAGCCAGAAACATCCATGCCAGCACGACGGACCATGCGGTTGTGGTGAGACGGCGCACCCGCGCCGCAGGTTTCAGGGTGGAAGCGATAAATGCCTGCACATCCGCCGCTTCCTCACCCTGCGTGCGGCGGTTGGTGATGGCCGAAATCAGCAGCACAGCCGTCAGATTGGCCGCCATGCCCCATGCGGCAGAATGGAGCGTCCAAGGCCAGCGCCCCCAGGGCAGTTCCAGCCCAAGAAATGACAGAATATGATAGCCGAGCGGCTCGGTCAGCAGCACAGCGGCCATGCCAAAACCAACCCCGCTCACCACGGCCGGACGGGTGAACCAGCGCAGCCATGTGATGCCCAGCAACGGCGTCCAGAGCTGAAAGGCCAGCGGCAATACAACGCCCGCCAAAGCGGACAGGGCCACGGGCGTCAGAAATTGCATCAGCACCGCCGCAAGGGCCAGCAGGCCAATGACAATGCGGGTGATGTTCACCGTATCGGCCCGCGACAGAGCCGAATGAAAATAGGGTTTATAAATAGTGCGCACCAGCGCCTCGCCCGCCGTCAGCAAGGCCAGACCGGCCAGAAGCTGCACTCCGGCCACTAGCCCGATCACCAGCCATGCCATAAACCAGGGGGAAGTTTGCAGCAACGAGCCGAGCACTCCAGCCAGTGAATAGTTCGGATTGATAAGACCGGCAGCACCGATGATCGCTATGCCAAAGGCAATCAGCCCACCAAAAAATCCGGCCATAACCCATGTCTGACCAGCGGCAAATCCATTGGCATTGCGCGTGGACAATATAATTTTTGCCGCCAGAGGGCTGGCCTGAAAGCCCATGAAGGCAAAGGCAAGGCTGAGGCTGGCGACACTGGTGGCATCCGGCGCAGCAGTGAGGTCACGCCCCAGTCCGGCTGAAAAGCGGATCACGCCCGCAACTGCAAACAGCGCCGCGCCGCCCTCCGTGCTGGCCAACTGGCGCAGGCCCTGATTTAATGCGGCAAACCCGCCGGTCAAAATCAGCGCATAAGCGGCAAAGCCGGCCATCGCCGCCGCCAGAAAAATGCTTTGCAATGCCCCCAGATAGCCGACAGCCCGCATTCCGCCAATGGCAACATAGGCAAACAACACCAGCGACAAAAAAGCCGCCGCCTGCACCGGTGAAATCATATCCGCTGTGAGATGGGAAATCAGATGTGCGAGTGCCCGCATCTGCACTGCGGCAAAGCCCAGCGCGAACAGCACCGCCACAAGAGTGGAGACCACTGCCAGAAAATCACTCTGATAATAGGCGCGGAACAATTCCACCTGCGAGGACACCCGCAACCGCTGACCGATGAACCACATGCGCTTGAAAAAAAATACTCCCGGCAGCGCCAGCACAATGCCGCCCTGCAACACTGCGGCCAGGGCAAAGCCATGATGGGCAATCTCCGCCGCGCCACCCAGCAAAAACCAGCCGGAGATGCTGGCACCAGCCATCATCAGGGCTGCCATCCAGGGCGCAAGCTGATGCCCTGCCGAAAAGAAGGTTTCCGTATTGCGGTTTTCAACCGCCGCGACCCGCGCCCAATAGAGGCAGGTCGCCATATAGAACAGTCCGTATAGCGGCAGCCAGATGGAGGTGAAAGACCCGCTCATCGTCTGGTCTCCCGCACAGGGGCCGTCTTGCCATGAAAGCGCGAAAAGGCACCGCGCATCCCATATCGAAGGGTCAGATAGGTGATAAAACCGAGAATGATCACCCCAAACAGGGTCAGACCCGAATAAAAATTGCTGGCAGGCATAGTGCCGCCCGCCCAGCCGATGATGAACACCAGCGCCAATATGCCAAAACTGCCAACACCCAGCGCCGCCTCACCACTTGTGAAGCCGCCCCCGCACATAAAATTAACGATAATATGCGCGACAAAACCAGCCACAATCAGCCCTGTGCCCAGCAGTGACATAAAATAGGCACCACGCGAAAATCCCTCCAGCACAAACCCCAGCCCAAGGAATCCCAACACCGCCCATATCGAGAACACAAGAAGGCCGCGATCGACATGCCTGAGTGAAAACATCAGCCTATCTCCGAAAAATCTGCATCACACATGGGACGGACACATGCGGCGGGACAGATGGGGCGGGCAAGCCGTCCCAAATCCCGCATCAGTTGGTGCCGGAAGGTTTGGTCACCTTGACCTTGGGCGCGGTGCCGGCCGTATTCGGCTCGCTATAGACCACCTTGGAAAGGTCTTGCAGCGTCTGGGTGCGGTGAATATCGCCGCCCACCATGCCGATTTCGCCCAGCAACTGGTCCACGAACGGAGCCTGACTGCGATAGCGCAGCGCTGAACTCACCACCTGCTCGGCCAGATTGCCCTCGCGCGGGCCAGCACCATCGCCTACCCCCGCATCGCCGCCATTTCCGCTGCCATAGGAGCCGGAAAGACCGGGCAGACCCTCGACATGGAGAATCTTGATCCCCTCGATCTTTTCCATCGGCTTGACACTTTCGCGGATGATGGCCGGCAGATTTTCAACGAGCGAGCGGTGCAGCGCGCTTTTGCGGCTGGCATCGGAGCGCATATTTTCGGCGGCGTTGAGCTTCTCCTTGCCTTCGGCCTCGACACGATAACGCTCTTCCAGCGCCGCAACGGCAATGCGGTCGGCGTCGGCCTTGTCCTGGGCCGCGATTTTCTCGGCTTCGGCCAGAATCCTGACACGGGTGCCCTCCGACTCGGCCCGCTTTTCGGATTCAATCAGCTCGATCTGCTTCTGGCGGTTGGCAATCTCTATATCGCGGATGGTGTGCACGCGCTCGGCCGCCTCGACAGCCAGGGCACGGGCGTCCTCGGCCTTGGCCAGCGCCTCGGACCGTTCTTTCGATTTATGCGAAACAGCGATTTCGCGCGCCTGATCCTCAAGCTGGAGCGCTTCCTTGCGCTTGATTTCCAGACGCTCGATCTCGCGTTCCATATCAATACGGGTGCGCTCGACCGATTCACGTTCCTTCAGTTTGACCTCTTCGATCTCGCGTTCGCGGGCAGCATTTTCGGCGGCCATCTCCGATTTGCGCTGGGCACGCTGGATCGAGACCTCGGCCTCATGGTCAAGACGGGCATATTCCGTATCACGCTGGATTTCGAGAGATCGTTTCTCGGCCTCAAGATTTTTGGTGCGGATGGCGATCATCGTGTCTTTTTCGATGTCGTTACGGGTTTTCTTGCGGCTTTCGATCTGCTCAGTCAGACGGGTCAGACCTTCGGCGTCAAAGGTGTTGGACGGATCCAGCAGCTTGATGTCGGTCTGATCCAGCGAGGTCAGCGACACGCTTTCCAGCTCCAGCCCGTCGAGAGCAAGACTTTCGGCCACTTCCTTTTTGACCTCGCGCACGAAGTCCTGCCGGTTTTCGTGAATATGTTCCAATGTCATCTTGGCCGCCGCACCGCCCATGGCATCAACAAAACGGCCCTGAATCAGATCTTTCAACTGATCGGCCTTCATGGTGCGGTTACCCAGCGAGCGGGCAGCGGTGGCGACCGCGTTGATGTCGGGCGCAACACGCACATAAAATTCAACCGTCAGCTCAACACGAAGCCGGTCTTTTGTGATGAGGGATTTTTCCCGTGCCCGCATCACTTCCAGACGCAGTGTGTTCATATTCACTTCGGTCAGGTCATGCAGGATCGGCAGCACAAAGGCACCACCGCCCATAACGACCTTTTCGCCGCCAAAGCCGGTGCGCACGAAGGAAATATCCTTGGTTGAGCGCCGGTAGAGCCAATGCAAGAGATAGGCGGCCACGGCGATGATAATCGCGGCAAGGATGATAATGGCGATAACGTCTGCACCCTTCATTGGCGTGCTCCCTGAATGTGTAAAAATGGACCGGAAGAAAAGAATGGGGGTGTAACCTCAGCCATTGTCCGCCTCCGCATGAGCCAGCATGGCTGAAGCAAGAACAGCAAAACCAAAGGCCATGCGGTTCAGAAAATCGGCAAGATTATAGGCCACGCTCAAAGAGCCATCATCGGTATAACCGCCGAAGGACGTGATGAAATTGCCCAGCGGATAAATGGCCCAGCCCACAGTCACAATCAGCCGCAGCCAGAAATAACCGCGCTGCACATTGGGCATATTGCTCGTGCGCACCGCCTCGTCCATCCGGCCGAAAAACAGTTCTCCGAGAATATAGAGCCAGAAAATCAGACCGATCAGAAAGGCCAATGTCGGATGCATGAATCCGGCCTCGCCCAGATAGCGCACAAACACCATCAGCACCGAGACAATCACCAGCCGCCAGAACAGGCCGATGCCAATGCGCCCCACCTGCCGCGTGAAGAAATACAACGCGACAACCTGGAGCGGCATGGAAATGGTCCAGCCCACATAATGATAAACCACCGGCACCTGTTGTCCCAGCGCCCAGGCGTTGCGCGCATCATAAATCGCCCCCAGCCCGACCAGAGCCGCGAGTGCCGAAAGGGTGACAGGAATTTTCCAACCCCGCTCGACCCATGTCGTGCCAATCAGCAGCAATACCGATGTGGCCGCAAGACCAAACAGCGTCACAGAATAACTGGCCGCGGTCAGATCTGTCGTCTGAAATACCGCCATCTCACCATCTCCCTTCAAGGATATTCTTGTGTTTCATAGACATACGGCCCCTTAAATCTGTGTGCGGATATGCGGAGAGCGGGCATAAAGCGCCACCATCGGCAAAATCAGCAGGCCGAAAATAAATTGCTGCAACTGGAAGCTCAGCCCGATCCCCACCAGAAAAGACGAGAGAACCTGCAACACCAGCACGCCGATGACCGTGAAGCCATAGCCGCCCTGCCCGCCCAGCAAGGACGTGCCCCCCACGACAACCGCTGCCAGTGTCAGGAATAAATATTGGTCGCCGACACCGATAAAGCCGCCGCCACTCCAGCCCAGCAGCAGGCCGCCGGTCAGCGCCGCGAAAAAGCCGGAGAGCGCATACATCATCACCCAATAGCGCAATTCGGAAATCATCACGCGGCTGGCCGAGGTGCGGTTGACACCCACCGCATAAAGATAACGCCCGTAAACCGACACCCGCATACCCACCACCAGCAGCAGCGCGATCAAAATCCACACGGCAATGATCGGCGGGAAGGGCATTCCAAGCGTTGAGCCATCCATGGCCGAAAGATTGGTCAGCCAGACCGGAACCGTGCCGAACACATTGCCGCTATAGGACGACCCGATGGAGGTGACAATCTGCACACCGCCGGAAATGGCAAAGCCGGTGCCCAGTGTCACAATCAGCGCCTGCCCCTGCAAGCGGAAGCTCAGCAAGCCATTGATGACACCCAGAATCGTGCCGATCAGCAGCACAATAAGTGTGGCCAGCCAGGGTGGCACACCCAGTCCGATCAGATACAGCAGGCCGACATTGGCCGCACCGATGATGAAGGGAATGGACAGATCCAGCCCGCCCAGCAGCGCCACCAGCGTCTGCCCTACAGAGGCAATGCCCAGAAACGAGGCGAACAGCAGCATGGACTTGATGTTCATCGGCGAGGAAAAGCCATCAATATTCATCGCCCCGATCGAAAACAGGCCGGAGAGCACCATCACGCCGATGAATGCCGAACGGTTCTCCTCGAAATGCCGCCCGATTGTCCGTGTCAGAACAATAATGGTGAGCAGAATGAGCAGAGAGATGACATTCCATATATTGAAAAAGCCGGGAATGCTCAGCGAAAGACCCAGAAACAGCAACAGGATCAGCGCCAGCGCCAGCAGCGGCGTGCGGAACTGCATCCAGACACGCTGAAAATCTCCGCTGCCCTTTTCGTCGGAACCAGCTGAAAACTGGCCGATCACCAGCGTCCAGCCCCAGACAAAGACAATAAGTGTGGCAAGGCCGGAGAGAATAATAATCTGGACCGACACGCCTTGCAGAAAACCGAAAATAACGCCGATTGTGGTCAGGATCAATCCGGCAACAAGACCGATGATGCGGGCAGGCAGGCTGATCTGCGGGGCGGATGTAGCCATCACTTCGCCCCCTGTTGCAGGCCATGACCAGCAAAATCAAAGATTTGCGGCCAGCGCAGTGTCAATGCGGCCAGAATGACCAGCGCCGCAATCACCACCGCCACGGCAGGGGCCAATGTGCGGCGGTTGGACTGGCTCACCGCCAAACGTAAAAAACCGGCAATCACAATCAGCAACAGCGCGCCCATAACCAGAGGCGCGGCAGCCGCGCTCAGAGCCGCTTAATCCGCATCGGGCACGGCCACTTCCAGCGGCGCAACATAAAGGAGTGCCGGGTCAATCGGAGCCAGGCGCCCGGCCATAGCCTGCGCGGCTGGTGCCGCAGAACCATAATCATAGGTGGCGTGCAGAATAACACCCAGCGCCACCACCGAGAGGGCAACAAAATAGAGCAGCGGCGAGAAATTGCGGATATGACGCTGAATAAAGGGGATCACCAGCGTCAGCAGCAGCGACACCACCAGAATCGTCCCATAAGCCAGATTGGTGACAAAGCTCTGCACAGCGCCAAAGCTGAAAGTCGCCAGCCCGAAGGTGATGAGATAAAGATTGATCGCGCCCAGAAAACAGCCAAAGACACCGCCGCGCCCGCCCGCCAGCGAGGCCCCGCCCAGCACCAGCGCGGTGACAGCAATCAGCGTATAGGTCGTGCCCTGCGACGGATCGCCAGAGGAAATCAGCGCCGTAAAGGTGATCGAGGCCAGACCGGCAAAACAGCCGGAAATCAGATGCGCACCCATACGCACCACAAAAATCGGCACACCACTTGTATAGGCCGCCCGCTCGTCCGAACCCATCAGGCGCAGGTGCGTGTAAAAGGCGGTGCGGGTAAACAGCAGCCAGGCTATGCTGGCCAGCACCAGTATCAGCAATACGGGAGAAAAAATTGTGGTGCCCAAACCCCAGCTCGCCATCCAGTCCGGTGCCACACCACCCGGACGCGGCAAAATCACCAGATTGATGCCCGAAAGTGCCAGATAGCCGGAGAGCGAAACAATAATCGGCTGCACCCGCACATAAATCACGATCAGTGCAAAAATGAACTGGTAGAGCGCACCAACCGCCAGCGCATAGCCGATGACGGCAAAAGGATTATCGAGAACGCCAAGCCCATGCAGCTGAATCAACGTAACATTGATAAAGCCGATCAGCGGCCCCACCGAGAGATCCACTGTGCCGCGCCCGGCAATCACCACCGCCATCAGCGCATAAGTGGCCAATATCAGCGGCGTGGCCACAATAATGGCACTGCCGATCCCCGCACTGGTGACAAGACTGGGCGAGCGCAGCACCGCAAAACCGAGCAGCAGAAAAAACAGCGTGATCGGCATCAGCAGAAACGGGCTGGAATTCCCACCAAACGCGGCGGCCTCAACCGGGGTGGCGGATGATGGTGCGGCGGCGGACAGGCGGCTCATCGCGCTTCCTCCCCGCGCACACGGCCTTGAGCGTCAAATTCAACAATCCGGATAACGCGGCCACCCGCGCTGGCTTTGGGCGCAGACGGAACCGGCGTGGCCGCCACATGAACCTTCACAAAATCTGGCTTTGCCAAAGGCTTGAGGTGATCCGGCACCGCAACGCGCACACGCACGCCCTCCGAAACCACTGTGGATGTCACCGCCGTGCGCGTTGCGCCTGACCGGCTCGGTGTCGGGCCATAAGGGGCTTTGAGACCGCTGCGATCGGTCTGGCCAAACATGGCTTCGAGCACTTTTTTGGGGTCAAGCTGGCGGCCATCAAAGGCATCAAAGGGCGCGCCATCACGAAAAACGATGACTCGGGTGGCAAAGCCGAGAAATTCTTCCAGTTCGGAGGACATATACACCACCGACTTGCCTTCATTGGCAAAATTACGCAGGTGGCGGTAAAGTTCGGTTTTTGCGCCCACATCAATGCCGCGCGCCGGATCATTGAGCACGATCACGTCAGGGCGCATGGCAAAGCCGCGCCCGATCAGTACTTTTTGCTGATTGCCGCCCGAAAGTGAAGTGATACGGTCGCCGCGCTGGCCGAATTTAATCATCAGATTTTCAGCCTCGCGCTTGAAAATCGCGCCAAGACTGGCCCAGTCAATCAGACCGAGAATGCCGCCCTGACGTTTTTCGCGGTAGAGCGGCATCACCATATTTTCAAAAATCGACAGGGAGGCAAAAATACCCTCACGCTTGCGGTCGCCCGAAACATAAGCAATATGTGCGTTCACAGCATCACGCAGGCCATGGACGGATTGGGGCTCGCCCTTGCGGTCGATCACCTGCAAAGCGCCGGATACCGGCGGCGCAACGCCAGCCAGAACACGCACAAACATATCCTGCCCCTGCCCGTCCAGCCCGGCAACGCCGACAATCTCGCCGCGCCGCAGCTCGAAATCAAACACCTTGCCGCCCGTCTGGGTGGCAATGGCCTGCGCGCTCAGCACCGGCCTGTTGTCCTGGGGTTGCGGCGCATCATGGGCGTGATGGCGGTGCGACTGGTCTTCCCCCGTCATCAGCGCCAACAGGTTTTTCTCTGTGATGTCGCCTTTTTCCAGCACACCAACATCGCGCCCGTCACGCAGCACGGTGGCGCGGTCGGAAATGCGGATCAGTTCAGCAATGCGGTGGGTGACAATCAGAATGGTGGTGCCGCGGTCACGCAGCTCACGCATTTTGGCAAAGAGCCGCTCGGTGCTGTCAAAATCCAGCGCGGCGGAGCTTTCATCGAGAATGAGAATTTTCGGGTTGCTCATCAGAGCGCGGGCAATGGTGATCCATTGCTTGAGGCCCAAAGGCAAGGTGCCGACCAATGCAAAGGGGTTCACCGGCTCACCAGCCAGCTCTTGCATCAGCTCGGCAGCGCGGCGCACCTTATGGTCCTGCGAAAAGGTTTTGGAAAACAGCGCGTCGGCGCCCATAAAAATATTGTCAAGCACCGTGCTCTCATCCGCCACCAGCACTTCCTGATAGACAGTGGAAATGCCCAAAGCGCGGCTTTCCGCCGGTGTCGAAGGGGCCTCACCCAGAATGGACACCGAGCCGCTGTCCACGGGCAAAACACCGGACACAACCTTGGCCATCGTGCTTTTGCCGCAGCCATTGCCGCCGACAATCGCATGAATCTCACCCGCGCGGGCGGAGAAACTTGCACCATCCAGCGCGCGCGTCGGGCCGAAATGCTTCTTCACATTGCGGACAACGATCGTGTCGCGGCTCTGAAAGGTTGTGTCCGTTTCAATGGCAGGGACTGACATGATGATCCTGAAACAGGCCTGATATCCTGATAAGGGAGGGGGCCGGACACCGGCCCCCGGTTTTACGTTCAGACGAGATCACTTGGCCTTATAGGCGCGCGGATCCGCCGGATGCAGGAAGAACTGGTCGAGATAGGTCGAAGCCTGACCCCAGCGGTCGGGGCCGACAGCCAGCCAGTCTGCGGTTGTCAGCGAGCAGTCTTCGTTCATCACCTTCTTGAGGTCGTCGAAGTTCATCTTCACGGGATCGACGAGCACAGACTGAACCTTCGGGCCCTGGCCCTGCAAGGTGCGCATCATCACGTTCCACATCAGCTCGATGTCATCGGCCGGCGGCCAGACCTGAAACGAGGATTTGATATAGTCCGGATTTTTGCGCCAGTAGCACAGCGCTCCGAGTTCGCCACCGATGGTGACCGGAATCTTGCCACGGCCAGACTGTTCAACAGCGCGCAAAACACCCATTTCCGCCGCCGACTGCACCACGATACCATCCAGTTTGCCCGGATGGGTGGCGAGCCATTTCTGCACTTCGCCCTGCGCCACCTGATCTGTCCACATGCCGGCCACATCGCCGACAATCTTGATGCCCGGCGCTGTGGCCAGACCCGCCTTCACACCGCGATCCTGACTGTCCGAACCGGAAGTGCCGGGAATGCCCTCAACCACCAGAACATTGCCCTTGCCGCCAAGTTGTTCGGCCAGATCCTTGCCGATTTCATAACCGGCAACCTGATAGTTGACTGAGGAGTTCATCGCATAGGGTGAGGTCAGATAGCCGGTCATGGAAAACACGGGCACGCCCTTGTCATGCGCATATTGCACAGTCTGGTTCAGCGCTGTCGGATTGGAGCAGCACAGAATAATGGCGTCCACACCCTGATCAACCAACTGGCGCATCTGCTGGATTTGCGTTGAGTCATTCAGGTTGGACTGGGTGATGATCACATCGCTGAGCAGGCCGAGCTTCTTCCATTCCGGAATAATTTTGTTCTGCAATTCATTCATGGCGGCGGCGCGCCATGTATTGCCAGCATAAGAACTGGCATAGCCGATTTTCCACGGCGGCGCTTTTTTCGCGGTAAAATTCTGCCAGGCGCTGCCGCCGATCGGCTGGGCCGGGTCCAGCATATCCTTGCTGTAGAGGCGCTTCACAATATCCGGGCTGATGGTGTCGAGCCCCTCAGCCATCACAGCCGTTGCGCCCAATGCCACAACACCGGCAGCAAGCACGAATTTTTTGATCATTCTCATGTGCATTTCCTCCATTTTGCTTATTTTGATTCCGCCATCGTGTGAATGATGGCGGAACCGGCCTTTTTAGTCATAGAAGTCATAGGGAGCCTTCTGAAATGTCTCCCATGTCTTCGGGTCATGCCCTGTTACCACCATGGCATTGGTATCGGCCGCAATGCGGCGCAGCTTGGCCACCGAGTCCGCTGCATCGGCAGAGGACACAACCAGACCCGGCAAAGCCTTGTTCTCCCAGTGATCGAGCGTATAGGCCGCATCAATGGTCAGCAGCACAGGGCCGGTTTTGGGCAGGGTGATCAGAAAAGACTGATGCCCCGGCGAGTGACCGGGCGAGAAAATCATCCGCACCGTGCCGTCGCCGAACAGGTCATAATTGTCGGTATAGGTGCCGCCGAGAAATTTCCAGTTGAGGCCGGGACGGTCAAAATCGGCGCGGATATACGCCCCCGCTGAAAACCAGTGCGGCTTGAAGGCATAATCCCATTCAGCCCGCTGCACGAAATATTGCGCCTTGGGAAAATGGCCAAGCGCGCCGGTATGGTCGAGATGCAGGTGCGATTGCAGCACATAGCGCACGTTTTGCGGATCCACACCGACAGAGCGGCACTGATCAACACAATTATCGGCAATATTCATAATCGGATCATAGGCATCCACCACCGCGCCCCAGTGGCCACGCTTGTCAATCGCCGCCTCAATGGCATTACCGCCATCAATGACAACATTGCCCAGCGGATGCTTGATCAGAAACCACGGCACCGGAATTTCAAAATCCGACTCGCCCTGATTCATTTTGATATATTTGAGCTTGGTGCGCAGCGTTCCGGTCTGGAACATATGCAGCTCTATACCCGACGAGGCGCGCTTGCGCCGCTGCGGCTCTGGCGCCGACCGGCTGAGCGACGGGCGAGGCGCCAGAAAGGATGTCTTGGCATTCACAGCCAGCGAACCGGCCTCCACTTCCACCTGCTGTCCCTTGGCGTCAAATTCTACGATCTTCATAGACTTAATCCTGATGTTTCAAGGTCTTGAGGGCAAACGGAGGGCATCAGGTTCGCTCATCGATAATGCGCAGCGCCTCTTTCAGATAAACGGCAAACAGAGGATAGTTTTCCGACATCGGAAAATGGCCAATATCTTCCATCTCAATATAAATTCCCCCCGGAATCTGGCGGGCTGTGTTTTCGGTGGCCTCTGGCGGGGTGAGATAATCATAGGTGCCGGTCATCATGATGACGGGGCAGCGGCGCGTATCAATCTCGCCGAGTTTGGCGCGCAGATCATGGTCTATGGAATAAAAATACAGATCACCTTTGAAGACTTCCGCACCCTGTGTGTAATAATGCCAGGTCAGCCAGCGGTCCATTTCCGGACTTTGCGGCGCCATCAGATCCCAGACACCGCTGGCGCAAACCTGTGCGGCATTGGCATGAGGGTGGCGCCACCAATCCAGAAAGAAGCCGGGCGCATGTTCCGCCGCCTCAACCGGAATCACCGCCTTGAACCGGTCTGGATAATGCAGCGCCAACTGTAAAGCGACATTGCCGCCAAAGGACGAGCCCATGAAAATCGGCTGTTCCAGCTCCAGCGCATCACAGAGCGTGACGATAAATTTCATATAATGGTCAGCGGTGAGAAGATATTCCTCTTTCCACCATTCCTTATTATGCGGCGGGTCAGATTTCCCATGCCGTGCAAGGTCATAGGCAATCACATCATAATTGGCGGTGATGGCTTCGTCTTCAAGCAATCCACGCCACTGATGGTTGTGACAGCCCGCTGTATGCTGGCAGACCAGTGGCTGGCCCGACCCGTTGCGCAGATAGAACACCTTGTATTCATATCCGTCCACGTCAATTGTAACGTATCGACCAATTACCGGCGAATGTTTTGCCATACCGGCCTCCATGTGGCTTCAAAAATGTAAAAATCCGCAAATCAGCGAAAGCACCCGGTCAAACCGGAACACCCACCTTGCGAAGCAGCTCGAACTGAACTGTGAAATTACGCAGATTTTGCATGAGAACGAGGATATTGCCCTCAATCTTCAGATCGCGGCGAAAACTCGCCGACCAGATCCCGTGATACATGGGTGCCGGAACAGGCCGGGCAAATTCACGCCATGTCTGCGGGCTGGCCCGCAGCGCAAAGTCATAGGCATCCATCGGCGCAGGATCAATGTTGACGCGGTAAACCTTGCCATCAATCATCTGAACGATGACCTTCGCGGTTCCCATATCCCACAAATATGTACAGGTAAAATAGCGCGCCATGGCACCGATCGTCTGATCTCGGTCTGAGGCATCACTAAATCTCTGGGCCCAGTCTCTTAGGCTCATTGCCATGCGAGTGTCCTTCCCTACCTGACAACATTATGATCAGCTTGAAACCCATCAAAACATGGGTCAGGTGGTCATTTGCTGTTCTAAGTTTTGTTTATTGTTCAATAGGCTGAACAATATTCCTTTGACAGAACAATAAACAATGCGGTAAAACTCTGTCAAGAAAAATTTGCGGCTCAGACCGCGTATGAGAGGGTGGACATGGAACAAGAGGACACGAAAGCAAAGCTCGTTCCGGCAGTGGAGCGTGCCATCCGCATTCTGGATCTGACCTCGCGCAGCCGCTATCCCAGCCTCTCGGAACTGGCGCGCGAGCTGAACATTGCCAAAAGCTCGCTTCACACTCTGTGCAACACGCTGGTTCAGCTCGAACTGCTGATCCGCAGACCCGACCAGACATTCCAGCTTGGGCCGCATGTGATGCGCTGGGCCAATGCCTTTGCGCAGCAATCGGATGTTGTCACCGAATTCGCCACAATCTGGGATCAGGAAACTGAACTCCCCGGCGCGACGATCACATTGTCGGTTCTGGAAGGGGCAGAGGTGGTCTATATTGCCGCGCGCAATTCCAAGGTCAGTCATTCTCTGATTGATTTTCGTGCCGGAATGCGCCTGCCTGCCGCCTTCACCGCCACGGGCAAGGCCTTTTTAAGTCATATGAACGAGATCGAAGTGCGTCGTCTCTATGCCCATGGTCTGCCACCACCACGCACAGCCTTCAGCACCCAATCCCTGGAGCGCCTGATCGAAGAACTGGAAGAGGTGCGTGGCAACGGCTATTCCTGTGACAATCAGCAGGTGGCGGAGGGTATTGTCTGTTTTGGTGCCTCGGTTCTGAATTCACGCAACCGGCCTATTGCCGGAGTTGCGGTCAGTATGCTTGCCGAAAAGCTCTCCGAAGAGGAAAAAGCGCGGATTATTTCCAATGTGCAACGCATCGCCAAGCGGCTCTCTCACCGTATGGGTGCAGATATCAGCTAGATGTTTGATCGCATTGTCTCGGTGCTTGCGGGGATGGTCAGGCAACCCAAAGAAATCATGATGGCCATGATGACCTATGTGCTGCGCGACACCGCCGCCTGCTATTTCAGGCGCATTGACCCCAGGCATTGCGACCCTTCATGCCCGCAGCTTGAACGGTTAAGGCCAATTATAAGCACGCGCTTGACACCGAAGACCCGCAGAAAGCCAAGGCCGCTTTCATAAAGGCGCTGAACATTTCCACCACGGCATCACAACTTAAAACTGCTCAGAGCAGGCGCATCGTCTCCGCCCTTCCCCTCCTCTTAAAATTTCGCTACAAGGCCTCTTAAACTTAAGGGGAAGAAAAATGTCGCAGGCTGCTGTTCAAACCGCTTTCACCGCGCTGCACGCGCATAAGGCCAGGATTGCGGGCCAGAGCCTGCCCGATATGTTTGCCGCCAACCCCAAGCGCTTTGACCAGTTTCACCTGCGTTTTGACGATTTTTTGTTTGATTATTCCAAGCATCGCATCACGGGCGAAACCATCGAGCTGCTGGTCAATCTGGCCAAAGCCGCCAATGTCGAGGTCAAGCGCGACGCCATGTTTGCCGGCGAGAACATCAATATCACCGAGGGGCGCGCGGTTCTCCACACTGCGCTGCGCAATCTCTCCGGCACGCCGGTCATGGTGGACGGCGTGGATGTGATGCCCGATGTGTTGAATGAGCGCGCCAAATGCGCCGCCTTTGCCGCCAAGGTGCGCAATGGCACCATCAAAGGCTATGGCGGCAAAAAGCTGGTGCATATTGTCAATATCGGCATTGGCGGCTCGGATTTAGGCCCCGCCATGGTGTGCAAGGCGCTGTCCCCCTTCATTGCCAATGGCCTGCACATGCATTTTGTCGCCAATGTCGATGGCTCTGATATAGCCGACACCTTGAAAGACCTCGACCCCAGCCGCACCTTGTTCATCATTGCCTCAAAAACCTTCACCACACAGGAAACACTGGCCAATGCGCGGGCGGCGCGGGCGTGGATTGTCAAGGCTTTGGGCGAGGAGGCCGTGGGACATCATTTTGCGGCGGTATCGACAAAGCTTGATCTGGTGGCCGCTTTCGGCATCCAGCCGGATCGCGTCTTTGGCTTTTGGGATTGGGTCGGCGGGCGCTATTCGGTATGGTCCAGCATTGGTCTGCCGGTGATGATTGCCATTGGCCCGAAGAAATATGAGGAGTTTCTGCGCGGCGCGGAAGAGGTCGATACGCATTTTCGCACAGAGCCACTGGCCAAAAATGTGCCGGTGCTGATGGCGCTGCTGGGAGTGTGGTATCGCAACTGTTGGGACATGGCGACACAGGCCGTTATTCCCTATGACCAGCGCCTGTCACGTTTTTCGGCCTATTTGCAACAGCTGGATATGGAGAGCAATGGCAAGGCCGTGCAGCTGGACGGCCGCACCGCTGCCCAGGCAACCGCACCCGTGATCTGGGGTGAGCCGGGCACCAATGGCCAGCACGCCTTTTTCCAATGCCTGCATCAGGGCACAGAGGTGGTGCCGGTGGATTTTCTGCTCGCCGCCAAGCCCACCGATGCCGACGCCCATCACCATGACCTGCTGACCGCAAACTGCTTTGCCCAAAGCGAGGCTTTGATGCGCGGGCGCGATATGGATGAGGTGAAAGCCCTGCTCACAGCGCAGGGCATGAGCGCCGAGCAGATCGAAACCCTTGCGCCGCATAAGGTGTTTTCGGGCTCGCGCCCGTCATCCACCCTGCTCTACAGCGCCTTGACGCCGAAAATATTGGGGCGGCTGATCGCGCTTTATGAGCATAAGGTGTTTGTGCAGGGCGTGATCTGGAATATCAACAGCTTCGATCAATGGGGTGTGGAACTGGGCAAGGAACTGGCCAACCGCCTCGCGCCGATTGTTGCGGGCAATGGTGACACATCCGCGCTGGACAGTTCCACCGCAGGGTTGATTGGTGCCATGCGGGCGCTCAGAGGGTAAGGATTTACCCTCTGATTTTGCCGCAAAGGAGAGCGTCTACACGCTCAGTTCGGCAATCAGACCATTGAGAAAGTCCAGCCCGGCCTGCAACTGGCTCAGCTCGATATATTCATCCGGCTGATGCGCCTGATGGATCGAGCCCGGGCCGCACACTACGGCCGGCACACCGGCCTGCTGGAAACGGCCCGCTTCAGTGGCATAGGCCACGGCAATGGTGCTGTTGCGCTTGGCGAGTTTCAGAGCCAGCGTCTCGGCCAGTGAACCCTGATCAGGATTGAGGCCCGGAATTTCAATCTCAATTTCGGTGGAGATGGAGGCTGTTGCCGCATTCTGGCGCAGGCGCGGCAGCATGGCCTCCGCCTGCCGGATGAAGTTATCATAGGCCCAGCGCTGCGGCGCATCAGGCAGGCCGCGGAACTCCCATTGGAAGCTGCATTCCTTCGCCAGAATATTGCGTGCCGTGCCACCCTGAATCAGCCCGACCGAAATGGTGGACATCGCCGGATCAAACCGGCCGGAGGCATCACCAATCAGAGCCAGCTCATCCTGCAATGTATAAAGCTCACCCACCAGTTCACAGGCAAAGGGAATGGCATTGACGCCCAAATCCGGTTTGGCCGAATGCGCCTCAAAACCGGTGACCCGCGTGTGATAGGTGGCAATGCTCTTTTGTGCGTCCGCCACATCCATTGAGGTGGGTTCGCCCACTATAACGGCGGCGGGGCGCGGCAGCGTGATGCCAAAACGGGCAATCACATCCATCGGCCCCAGACAGGTGGTTTCCTCATCATAGGAGAGGAGAATATGAATCGGCCTTTTCAGCCCTGCCCGCTGCATCTGCGGAATCAGCGCCAGCGCCAAGGCACAAAAGCCCTTCATGTCACAGGCGCCGCGGCCATAGACCCGGCCATCCGCCTCCCGCAGGATGAACGGATCGCTCGTCCAGCTCTGGCCCTTGACCGGCACAACATCGGTGTGGCCGGAGAGCACAATGCCGCCATCCGTCTTCGGGCCGATTGTCACAAAAATTGCGGCTTTATCGCCCGAAGTGTTGGGCACTGTGACAAAATCCGCATTCACACTGCGCAGATACGCCTCAACATAATGGATGAGCGGCAGGTTGCTTTTGCTGGTTTCTGTGTCAAACCGCACAAGCTGTGCAAGAATGTCGAGGGCTCTGGCCAGTTGGGTCAATGAATCACTCGCTTGGTAAAGGGGCTGTCGAGAGAGAATGCAGGAATCTCAGCTTCAAATTCCGTGCCATCTTCCAGCACCATGATATAAAATCCGCGCATGATGCCCGAAGGTGTGGGCAGCGGGCAGCCGGATGTATAACGAAAGGACGCTCCCGGCCCCAGCACCGGCTGTTCACCAACCACGCCTGCGCCGCGCACCTCATGGGTCACGCCATTGCCGTCTGTAATGATCCAGTGACGTGACCGCAGCATGACAGTCTCTTCACTCTGGTTGACAATTTCGATTGTATAGGCCCAGAAAAAAGACCCATCCTCCGGCCGCGACTGATCCGCCATAAATTGCGGCAGAACAAGAACGTCGATACCCCGGGTCTGGCAACGATACATGACGGCCTCGTCTTTTTGCACCAGGGTAGTTTCGCTCAAATTTTGCCTTTCGTCGAGATCCGCTTTTACAGAAGGGACAGAATTATCCCAGCTGCGCCAGCGCCTGCGTCAGATCGTCAATCAGATCCTGCGGGTCTTCAAGACCGATCGAGAAGCGCAACATGCCCTGTGTGATGCCCAGTTCCAGCCGCGCCGCCTCGCTCAGACGCTGATGCGTGGTGGTGGAGGGATGCGTGATCAGGCTTTTCGAGTCACCCAGATTATTGGAAATCGCAATAATCTTCAGCGCATTGGCCATTTTAAAGGCTGCGGCCTTGCCGCCCGCCAACTCAAAGGCCACCAGCGTGCCGCCGCCGCTCATCTGCTTTTTCACAATCGCGCGCTGCGGGTGGTCGTCGCGCCCCGGATAGATCACCCGCGAAATTGCGCTCTGTGTGCTCAGAAAATCGGCAATCTTAGCGGCGCCGCCCTGCTGAGCCGGCACGCGCACAGCCAATGTTTCCAAGCCTTTGAGCATCACCCAGGCATTGAACGGCGACATGGACGGGCCGGTCTGGCGCAGAAAATTATGCACATGCGCCTCGATAAAGGCTTCGGAAGCCAGAATAACCCCGCCCAGACAGCGCCCCTGCCCGTCCACATGCTTGGTAGTGGAATAGACCACGCAATCCGCGCCCAGTTTCAGCGGCGATTGCAGCAAGGGCGTGGCAAACACATTGTCGATCACCAGTGTCGCGCCGCCCTTATGGGCTATATCGGCAATGGCGGCAATGTCATAGACCTCCAACGTCGGATTGGTCGGGCTTTCCAGAAACACGGTTTTGGTGTTGGAGCGCATGGCGGCCTGCCATTCGGCAAGGTTGGCGCCGTCCACCAGCGTGGAGGATACGCCAAAGCGCGGCAGCAAATCTTCCACAACATAGCGGCAGGAGCCAAACAAGGCCCGCGCCGCCACCACATGGTCGCCAGCCTTCACCTGCCCCATCAAGGCGGCTGTCACCGCAGCCATGCCGCTGGCGGTGGCACGCGCCGCTTCCGCCCCTTCCAGCAAAGCCATGCGCTGCTCAAACATCGCCACGGTCGGATTGGAAAAACGGGCATAGATAAAGCCCGGCTCCTCACCGGTGAAGCGGCGCTCGGCAGCTTCCATCGTGTCATAAACAAAGCCCTGCGTCAGGAACATGGCCTCGGAGGTTTCGCCAAACTGCGAACGCAATGTGCCTCCATGCACAAGGCGGGTGGCAGCGCGTAAGTCCCTCACATCCAGCGGCTTTTTCATCTGATTCTCCGGCACAGCTTTAAAACAAAAAACCCAACTTCGGCGCGGCCAGAAGTCGGGTTTCACCCGACCTTTTAGCGCCTTGTTTAACGTGGCGGCAAGCCGGTCGGCTCAAAAACCACAAATATGTTTATATTGTGAATGAATACAGATGAGGCGGCTTGGCGTCAAGCCAAAGCTGGTTTAGGAAACAATTTAAAGCGTTTCAAATCTTGATCGGCTTTTCGTGAGCCCCTCTCCCATCCTTCGAGACGGCCTGCGGCCGCCTCAGGGTGAAGCGGGGCGCTGGCTGTAACAAATTAAAATGCTCCAAAAGGGTAAAAACATTGGCTGAGCACACCTATCCCACCGGCATTTTAAGCGCACGCCAGATCGATGATCTGCGCCACACCGGCGCTATCCGCTCCACCCATGCGCTGGACAGTGACCAGATTCAGCCGGCCAGCCTTGATTTGCGCCTTGGCACAAAGGCCTGGCGGATGCGCGCCAGTTTTCTGCCCGGCCCGAACCGGCCTGTGAGCGCCTGCCTTGAAGCACTGGCCCTGCATGAAATTGACCTGACCGAGGGCGCTGTGCTGGAAACAGGCACCGTCTATCTGGCGCAGGTGCAGGAGTCACTGCATCTGCCGCGCCATATTGCCGCCAGCGCCAACCCGAAAAGCTCCACCGGACGGCTGGACGTCTTCACCCGCGTCATCACCGACCATGCCCGCTCCTTTGATATTATTCCTGAAGGCTACAGCGGCCCGCTCTATGCCGAAATTTCGCCGCGCACCTTCCCCGTTCTGGCGCGCGCCGGTTCCCGCCTGAGCCAGATCCGCTTCCGCAATGGCGACACGCGGCTCGACAATGCCGGACATATCGCCCTGCATGCACGCGAGACATTGGTGACCAGTGCCGCCCCCTCGATTGCCGTGGGCGTCGCAGTCTCGATTGACCTTACCGGCTTTGACGGGTTGATCGGCTATCGCGCCAAGCGCCACACCGGCCTGATTGATCTGGACAAAAAGGCCGCCCATGACGTGCAGGACTTCTGGGAACCGCTTTATGCCACCAAATCCCGCGCGCTGGTGCTGGATCCGGGCGAATTTTATATTCTCGCCAGCAAGGAGGAGGTGCGCGTTCCCCCCGACCATGCGGCTGAAATGACCCCTTTTGACCCGCTGGTGGGTGAGTTTCGTGTGCATTATGCCGGATTTTTTGATCCCGGCTTTGGCGCACAGGAGGCTGGCGGCAAAGGCGCGCGCGCCGTTTTGGAGGTGCGCTCACATGATGTGCCCTTCATTCTGGAAGACGGGCAGATTGTCGGGCGGCTGGTCTATGAGCGCATGTCCGAGACCCCCGAACAGCTTTACGGCGCGGGCTTGGGCTCGAATTATCAAAGCCAGGGGCTGAAACTCTCCAAGCATTTCCGCTAGCCACCCGCCGCTATTTGGCCCCGATCAGGGGCCCGACAATGGCCTCAAGCGACTGGCTGGTGACCGGATTTGTGTCCGGGCGCAATTCCGCCTGAATCACGCCATGACGGTCAATCACATAGGTGACCGGCAGCCCGCGCGGGGCACCAAAACCATTGGTGGCCACATCCTTCATCACCGCAACCGGATAGGTTATGCCGGAGGCCATATGCGCAACCGCCTCCCTGTCACGCGCCTGATCCGCCGATATGCCGATAATTTCAAGGCCTTTGCCATGATATTTGGCATAAAAGGCATTGAGCGCCGGAATTTCCTCGCGGCAGGGCGGGCACCATGTCGCCCAGAAATTCACCAGCACGACATGCCCGTGCTGATGGCCGAGGTCGAAACTGGTGCCGCTGAGCGAGGTTAAAACCAGAGAGGGCGCGGGCTCACCGGCACAGGCGGGGAAAACCACCGCCCATGCCGCAAGCAGCAACGCTCTGCGAAGTCCATTAAAAATCATAACCGACCTGAAGTTTGAACAGTTGCGGCGCCACGAGCTGGCCGGAATTGCCGGAATCGGGGAAATAACTGTGATTGACCTTCTGATACACCGGCAGCTCTATATCCGTATAGACTTTCAATTTACCAAAACGAAGATCAACGCCCGGTGCGACCAGCAGGCGCTGATAGCCAGAATCAGGATTTTGGCCGGTAAAACCTGTGCTTTCAGCATCCACACTGCCACCAACATAAGAATCATGAGTACGGTAGCTGCCAATAAGCTGGGCCACAGGGGCAATCTTGGTGACCGGGCCATAACCGCCAAGATCATAGGTCACGCCCACCGCCGCATCATATTCCGAGCCGGGTCTGTAGCCATTTTTGATCAGCACCGGCACCTGAACCGTGCCCTGAGCAAAATAGTTGAACTTGCCGTCAGCGGAGAGTGCGCCCTGATGAAAGCCCCCGAGAATAACATCCGTGCTGCCACTGCCGGGCAAGGTATCAGGATCATAGGTCTGGCCATAATCGCCATAGGTCGGGCTGGTGATGCGGCCCGTGGGCAATTTCAGGCCAAAAATGGCCCCCGTGGAATGGTCCGGCGAAAAACCCGTATACATGGCCGTGAGCTTGAGATCACCAACCGCGTCCAGCTTGAAGGTCTCAACATCCGGCGTGTCCGATGTTCCGACATTTGTTGAAAAGGAGCGGTTCAGATAGGGCAATTCCGCCATCACGCCCCAGTCATGGTTGATCATATATTGCGCACCAAGTGTATAAAACTGGGTGTTGATTTTCTTGTCATTATTATCCGAAGCCGCCGCCTTGGATGTGCCCTCGAAATTGGCGTTCTGATCCATCGTGTCAAACCGCACCCAAGCGGAAAAGCCGGTGTCGGAATTTGTCGGTGAAAAATTCAGGCCGCCGATATCAAACACGCCGCAACCACAGGCACAGGCCAGCGCATGGGTCGAGGTGCCGCTGAGCAGCGCAGCCGAGGCCCCCGCCATCACGAGCAAGCGTAAGGATTTTGAAACAAATGGGCGCAGGATGTTGGGCGCTCCGGTAGGGGAGAGGATCATGAGAAATGGCCTTTAAAACTTGTCTGAATATAGGTGATAGCATCAGCCCCGAAGGCCATATATGACCTAAAAAACAGGAGTCTGCTGTGGTGGCGCAGATTTACGCCAGAACGGGCGGGCCACGGGGCCGGTCCGCAAGCCGGACAGCCGCGCCGCCATGATGAGGGCCTTGCTGAATGATCAGCGCATCCACAACGGTGAAAAAGGCAATCGCCCCGGCATCTAATGCGGGGTGAACCATGCAGGTATGGCCAAGCGCCGCACATAAAGGACACCCGTCCACATGATGATGATGCTCTGGACCATCGTGGGTGGCATCACCCGCTGTGACATCCATGCACAGCACCGGCCCGCTGAAGGATGGCCCGGCCAGAGCGGATAATTCCCGCACCACGGATTGAACAGAATTTGAACCCGAACCCGGCCCTGTGAATAAAATCAGGCCTTGAAGCACAAAAGCAACCGCGACAAGCACCAGCCCCAGACGACGCCATACGGCATCCCCGGACATCGGGCGCAAGACTGTAATGGCTGGCTTCACGCGGCTGTTCTCCTGCGGTTACAAATACCACAGCCCGATCACAAAACAAGAGCGACACAAAGCCCCCCTCGCCCTGTTGCGTCGCGCAGCAACATCATCGCCGGTGTGAAGCCAGTCCACCCACACGCCTGCACCAAGCTGATTTGTTGTTATCTCAACCGCAGAAAGAGTTGACGCCGCCACAACCTCCCGCCATAGTGCGCCGCACTGGCCGAGCTTTGGACTCCAGTATGCGGGTGTAGTTCAATGGTAGAACGGCAGCTTCCCAAGCTGCATACGAGGGTTCGATTCCCTTCACCCGCTCCATTGTTTTCATTCATTTTTTTGCCCTTTTTTACTGCATGTATTGCAAGGTATTGCAAATGATGTTCACGGCTTGGTCTTTGACCTCGCCGCCATAGGCTTGTCTGGCTGAGGCTCCGTCGCGCGGTGATCTGGCTCAAAGGGCACGCGCAGGTCTGACGCAGGGCAAAAAATAGCTGGCGCAGCCCCTTGGCCCTGCGGTTGCAGTGCACCATTTAAAGACTTCCGCTCTTGAATCACCAGCCTGACCCCAGTGCTGTCCGAACATGGAATTTGAAATGCCCCATTTATTCACTCCGCTTGCTCTTGGCGACATAACCCTGCCCAACCGTATCATTATGGCCCCGCTGACACGCTGCCGCGCTGCGCCCGGGCGGGTGCCCCATGCGCTGAATGCCGAATATTATGCCCAGCGCGCCGGTGCCGGTTTGATTCTTTCGGAAGCCACTGCCGTGACGCCGCAGGGCGTCGGCTATCCCGATACGCCGGGCCTGTGGTCGGATGAGCAGGTCGAAGGCTGGAAACTGGTGACCAAGGCCGTGCATGACAAGGGCGGGCGAATTTTCGCACAGCTCTGGCACGTCGGGCGCATATCCGACCCGATCTACCTGAATGGTGAGCTGCCTGTCGCGCCGAGCGCGATTCAGCCTGCCGGACATGTCTCTCTGCTGCGCCCGCAAAAAAATTACGTTACACCACGCGCCCTCGAAACTGCGGAAATAGCCGACATTGTCGCCGCCTATGCCAAAGGTGCGGAAAACGCCAAGCGTGCCGGTTTTGATGGCGTGGAAATTCATGCCGCCAATGGCTATCTGATCGACCAGTTTTTGCAGGACAAAACCAACACCCGCAGCGATGCTTATGGTGGCTCCATTGAAAACCGCGCTCGCTTTCTGCTTGAAATTACCGATGCGGTCATCGGCGTCTGGGGTGCGGGACGGGTGGGGGTGCATCTCTCCCCGCGCTGCGATGCGCAGGATATGGGCGACAGCAATCCGGCAGCGCTGTTCACCTATGTGGCGAAAGAGCTGGGTGCCCGCAAGATTGCCTTTATTTTCACACGCGAATATCAGGCCGAAGACAGCCTCACGCCCGCGATCAAGTCCGCTTTCGGCGGCGTGATCATTGCCAATGAAAAATACACCAAAGCCAGCGCCGAAGCCGCCATAGAGTCCGGCTATGCCGATGCTGTGGCCTGGGGCAAAGCCTATATTGCCAATCCGGACCTCTCCGTCCGCATGGCGAAAAATGCGCATCTGAATGAAATCGACATTTCAACCGCTTATGGCGGCCATGTTGTGCAGTCCAAAGGCTATACCGATTATCCGGCACTCTGACCGCCCGCCTCTCAAGTCCAAAGCCCGCCCGTTCCGGCGGGCTTTTTCTTTGGCTTAAATGATAGGCTCCGGCGTTGCCAAAAGAGCCGACTTTAACTAGCATCAGTCTCATATTTTCAAACAGAATGGATTTATCCCATGCAACGCATAAAACATCTTCAGATTCAGGCGGGTGACAGGCGGTTTATCGCACGGCTGGAATGGAACATGGCGCCGAAAACCTGCGCCGCCTTTGTCGCGCATCTGCCCTTTATCAGCAAAATAGTGCATGTGCGCTGGAGCGGCGAGGGCGTATGGATTCCGCTGGGCGACCTTGATTTTGGCGTGGCGTATGAAAATGCCACCAGCTATCCGGCGCCGGGATAATTTTTGCTCTATCCTGCCGGAGTCAGCGAAACTGAAATTCTGCTTGGCTATGGCGCGGTGCAATTTGCCAGCAAAGCCGGCCAGCTTGCCGGCAATCACTTCCTCACCATCACCGAAGGGCTGGAACATTTGGCGGCGCTTGGCCGCAAAACCCTGTGGGAAGGCGCGCAATCCATTGTTTTTGAAGCTATGAATTGATTCAGCGCAAGGCTGCCCCGAATAATTTATGCACTGTCAAATCTGCGATCCGAAATAACAGCATAATCATCGAAGATTTAAGATCATGATTTCAGATCAATAAAGGATTATGACCATAATGCTGGGTAAAATTGGCTCCGGTCTCTGGGCGCATCGCTGGTTTACGCTGGTCGTGGTTCTGGCTCTTGGTGTTGGGGCATGGCAAAGCGCTCGTATTCTGGTGGGGACAGCTATTGTCGTGGATGTGGTGAAGCGCGGCGATCTGATTCAGTCTGTTGTGGCCAGCGGCCATGTTGAAACACCCTACCGCGTCAATATCGGCAGTCAGATCACCGGAACCGTTGAGGATGTGAAGGTCGAGGAAGGGCAGACTGTCCATAAAGGCGATATATTGATCACCCTTGAATCGCGCGAGCTCAAATCTGCGGTGATCGAGGCACAAAGTGCCGTTGCCCAGGCCGAATCGCGGATGCGCCAGCTGGAGCAGCTCACTTTGCCCAGCGCCAATGAAAGCCTGAAGGAAGCCCAGGCCAATCTGGTCAATGCCCAGAAAACCTATGACCGCGCGGCAGAGCTCAGCAAAAACGGCTATGAAACACAGGCCAATCTGGACACGGCACAAAAAGACCTTGATGTGGCCAAAACACAGGTTCGCACCGCCCAGTTGCAGGTTTTCACCAACAGTCCGGGGGGCAGTGACTATGTGATGGCGCAAAGCCAGCTCAGGCAGGCCCATGCCAATTATGAAACGGCACAGTCGCGCCTCGCCTATGCCACGCTCACAGCCCCGCGCGACGGGGTGCTGATCACACGCAATGTCGAGCGCGGCGCGGTCGTGCAGCCGGGCAATGCCTTGCTGGTTCTGGCCCCAACCGGTGAAACACAGCTTGTGCTGCAAATTGACGAGCGCGACCTTGGCCTTCTGGCCCTCAACCAGACCGCGCTGGCCTCGGCGGATGCCTATCCCGACCAGAAATTCAACGCCGTTATCAGCTATATCAACCCCGGGGTGAATATTTCCAATGCTTCGGTCGAGGTTAAACTCAATGTTGCCGATCCGCCCGCCTATCTGCGGCAGGATATGACTGTTTCTGTGGATATTGAAACCGCCAGACGCAACGCAACCCTTGTGCTGCCCGCCCGCGATATTCATGATCCCCTTTCGGGCAACCCATGGGTTTTAAGCATTAAAGATGGTCGCGCCGCTCAGATTCATGTCAAAACGGGCCTGTATGGCACAACACAGACCGAAATTCTCAACGGCTTGAGCGAAGGCGCGCCGGTCATTGCGCCCAACACCGGCGTGCTGACCGGCCAGCGGGTCAGGGCTGTTTTCCCGTGAACCGCCTCCTTCCCTTTGACTGGATTGTCGCCATACGCTTTTTGCGTGAAGGGCTGTTTCAAACCCTGTTTATCATTGGCGGCATTGCGCTGGGTGTCGGTGTGATTGTGTTCATGTCCGCGCTTTTGTCCGGTATGCAGGCCAATTTCATCAAGCGTGTGCTGACTTCGCAGCCGCATATCCAGCTGATCACCCTCAATCAGGTGTCGCGCCCCTTGCGCTTTGACGCGGGGCAAATTGAGGATCCCGTCATCGAACAGCCGACACAGCGCGTGACCTCGGTGGATCAATGGCCGAAAATCATCACCCGCATGCGCAATCTGCCGGAAGTGATTGCCGTTTCCCCCAATGTCTCCGGCTCGGCACTAGTGGTGCGCGGCGATGCCAGCCGGGCCGTGACCATGACCGGCATCGACCCCGAAACCTATTTCAAAATTGTCCGCCTGCCGGATTATATTGTCAGCGGCGAGGCGCGCGTCACCAGTCAGGATGTTCTTATCGGCACAGAACTGGCCAGTGACCTTGGCGTGAAGGTGGGAGACAAGATCAATCTTCAGGCGGGCACAGGCGCCACACTGACCCTGACCATCTCAGCCATATTTGATCTGGGCAGCAAGGGCACCAATCAGCGCAATATTTATGTGGCGCTGCGCATTGCTCAATCCCTGCTCGGCATGATCGGCGGCGTCACCAATATCGACCTTTCGGTCAAGGATATTTATGCCGCCGAAACTCTGGCGCAGGAAATTCAGGCCTCAAACCTTGTGGAAGCGGACAGCTGGATCAAAACCAACGCGCAGTTTTTTACCGCCATTCAGGCCCAAACCTTTGCCAATACTCTGATCCGCCTCACCGTGGGCCTGTCCGTGGCCTTCGGAATTGCAGCGGTTCTGATTGTGTCTGTGATCCAACGCTCGAAAAATATCGGCATTTTACGGGCAATGGGCACATCGCGCGGGCAGATTATGCGAGTTTTTCTGATTCAGGGCGGGTTGCTCGGGCTGTTCGGCGCGCTGCTCGGCATGATTATGGGCGGGGGCGGCGTGATCTATTGGCACGCCAACTGGCGCATGGCCAATGGCTCTGAAATGTTCCCGCTGGTGCTGGAGCCGCGCATGTTTTTCATAACAGCGCTGCTGGCCACAGTCACCGGCTTGTTGGCCGCCACGGCGCCGGCCCTTCGTGCGGCCAAGCTCGATCCGGTGGAGGCGATCAATGGCTGACGACGTTCTGCGGCTGGAAGGCATTACCAAATCCTACAATATCGGCATGCCTTCCGAGGTGGAGGTTTTGCATGGCATTGATCTGGAACTGAAAACAGGCGAATTTGTCGCGCTGATCGGGCCGTCGGGTTCGGGCAAAAGCACACTTCTCAACATTATCGGCCTGCTGGACCGCCCCACCCATGGCCGCGTCTATATCGAGGGCCATGACACCAGCACGCTGAACGAAGACCAGATCACCCATCTGCGCGGGCACAGCATTGGATTTGTGTTTCAATATCATCACCTTATAGCGGCCTTTACCGCACTGGAAAATGTGATGATGCCCATGCTGGCCGACAAAATTTTTCTCAGTGAGGCGATCGAACACCGCGCGAAAGACCTGATCCACCGTGTCGGGCTGGACCATGTCGCGCATAATTTTGCCATGAACATGTCGGGCGGGCAGCAGCAGCGCGTCGCCATTGCCCGCGCGCTGGCGATGCAGCCGCGCCTGGTGCTGGCGGATGAACCCACCGGCAATCTGGACACACAATCTGCGGACAGCGTGTTTGAGCTGATGCGCGAGGTGAACCGCGAAAGCCGCACAACCTTCATGATCGTCACGCATAATATGGAACTGGCCAAACGATGCGACCGGATCATTGAAGTGATTGACGGACGTCTGCACCATTAAACAACGGGAACACTCCATGGAGCGTATCGAAAACCGGACATTTGACGAGATCAAGCCGGGGGACTCGGCCTCACTGGTGCGAACTCTGACCTATAAGGACATAGAACTTTTCGCCATCATGACCGGAGATGCCAGCCCCGCGCATATTGACCCCGAACTGGCCCGCAGCGACCTGTTCCATAAGGTTGTGGCGCATGGCATGTGGGCAAATGCACTGATTTCCACCGTTCTGGGCACCGAATTGCCCGGCCCCGGCACCGATTATGTCGACCAGAGCTTTCACTTCCATCAGCCCATCCACCTTGCAGACACGGTGACGGTAACAGTCAGGGTGCGGGAAAAACAAGCCGCAACGCGCAAAGTTATTTTTGACTGCCGTATTGTCAACCAACGCGGCGAGGAGATGGTCACCGGCACAGCCGAGGTAATCGCACCTGCGAAAAAAATCTCCCGCCCGCGCATGGCCCTGCCGGATGTTGACATCCGGCAACAGGGGCAGAGCTATGAAAAGCTGATCGGAAAGACCCATGGTCTGAACCCCATCCGCACCGCCGTCATTCATCCGGTGGATACGCCCTCGCTGCTGGGCGCGGTGGAAGCCTTTCACGCCGGGCTGATCATCCCCATTCTGGTGGGGCCGGAAGCCCGCATCCGCGCGGCGGCAGCCACGGCGCAGCTTGACCTCACCCCCTTCGAGATTATAGCCACCGAACATAGCGAGGCCGCCGCCATTCAGGCTGTAGCCATGGCCCGCGCCGGTCAGGTGGAGGCGCTGATGAAAGGCGCCATCCATACCGATGAGATGATGCAGGCGGTTGTGGACGCTGAACATGGCCTGCGCACCGCGCGGCGGATCAGCCATGTCTTTGTTATTGATGCGCCGCTCTACCCACGCGCCCTGTTCGTGACGGACGCCGCCATCAATGTCTATCCAACGCTGTGCGATAAGCGCGACATCATTCAGAATGCCATTGATCTGACCCATGCCCTCGGGCTGGATCAGCCGCGCGTCGCCATTCTCTCAGCTGTCGAAACCGTGACCGAAAAAATCCGCTCGACACTGGATGCCGCCGCCTTATGCAAAATGGCGGACCGCGGCCAGATCACCGGTGCCATTCTGGATGGCCCGCTGGCCTTCGACAATGCCGTTTCCGAAGAGGCAGCCCGCACCAAGGGCATTGTTTCACCGGTTGCGGGGCGTGCCGATATTTTCATGGTGCCGGACCTTGAAGCTGGCAATATGCTGGCCAAGCAACTGGAATATCTGGCCGATGCGCAGGTGGCGGGCATTGTGCTGGGGGCGCGGGTGCCGATCATTCTGACCAGCCGCGCCGATAAAACACTGGCGCGGCTCAGCTCCTGCGCCATTGCCCTGCTGCTGGCACGTCACACACCGGAGAAAAAGGCGTGACCACGGCCATTCTCGTGCTCAATGCCGGTTCATCCAGCATTAAATTTTCTGCCTACCAAAGCGGCAGGCGTCCGGACAGGAACAGTCTGATCTGTGAGGGGGAATATGCGGGCATCCGTGAACATCAAGGGCCGGAGCATCACATCCGCTTTACCGCCAAGACTGCCGCAGGTGCGGTTCTGGCCGACAGGGCTCTGGCCACAGGCTCCAGCCATGAGGATGCGCTGTCCTGCTTGCTGACATGGTTTAGCGAGCAATTTCAGTCTGTTCAGCTGGTGGCTGCGGGGCATCGCATTGTACATGGCGGCGCACATTACAGCGCACCGGTGTTGTTAAATCCGGACACGATGACCGCGCTGCGCCAGCTTATACCGCTGGCACCGCTGCATCAGCCGCATAATCTGGCAGCCGTCGATGCCCTGCAAAAGCTGCATCCCGATTTACCTCAGATTGCCTGCTTTGATACGGCGTTTCATCAGGGCCAAGCGCCATGGGTGACAGATTTTGCCCTGCCCCATGCGCTGACCGAGGAGGGTATCCGCCGGTATGGATTTCATGGCCTGTCCTATGAATATATCACCGCTGTGCTGCCCGACATTATGGGGGCGGAGGCTGCCCAGGGGCGCATCATCATTGCGCATCTGGGTGCGGGGGCCAGCATGTGCGCCGTGAAAAATGGCAAAAGTGTTGCAACAACAATGGGTTTCACCGCGCTGGACGGCCTGCCGATGGGTCGCCGCTGCGGCACGCTCGACCCGGGTGTGGTGCTCTATCTGGCGCAGCAGAAAGGCATGAGCATCGAGGCGATCAGCACGATGCTCTATCATGACTCCGGTCTGTTCGGCATATCGGGCCTCAGCGACGATATGCGCACGCTTCTGGCCAATGAGGCACCGCAAGCTGCTGAAGCTATAGCGCTGTTCACCTATCGCTGTGCGCGGGAAATCGGCTCGCTGACGGCGGCGCTTGGCGGGCTGGATGCGCTGGTCTTTACCGCCGGAATTGGCGAACATGCGCCTGAAATCCGCCGGCAAATTTGTGAACTCAGCACATGGCTAGGTGTGAATATCGACACGGCCGCCAATCTGGCGGGTGCGCCTCGGATATCCGGCGCGGGGTCAAAGGTGACATGCTGGGTGATTCCGACCGATGAAGACCTGATGATTGCCCGCCATGTCTGGGAACTGACAGTGAGTTGACCAAGGTCAAAGCCATTTCCGGCGGTCATGTCATAGTGGCCATGTGTAGGCGTAAAGGAGAGTACACCATGTTCAAAGACATTATGGTTCACCTTGACGGCAGTGCGGAGGATGAGTCCCGGCTCAGCTTTGCGGAGGGTCTGGCGCAGCCTTTTGAGGGTCATATCACCGGTGTGTTCACCAATCTCCTGCCCGATTCAGCCTGGCTTGGCGCCACCGACGCCAGCGGCACCGTTGTTCAGGTGCTCATCGAAATGGAAGACCGCGCCCGCACTGAGGGCGACCGCATTTTTGCACATCTGGCCGAGCGCCTGCCCCGACTCGCCGCTGTCACAGAATTGCGGCGGCTGGAGGCCGGTGTCTATCAGATCGAACAGGATGTGACCGCGCTGGTGCGCAGCAGTGACGTGTTTATCATGACCCGCCCTTTGGGGCCGGAAACGAACGGTCGCTGGGCCGATATGCTGGAAGCCGTATTGTTTGACTCAGGCCGTGCCGTCATCGCGGTGCCACCCGGCTATAAAAAATCCGGCCCGATCCGCAAGCTCCTGCTCGCATGGCAGGACTCGCGCGAGGCGGCCCGCGCCGTGTCTGAAGCCCTGCCCCTGATTCACAAGGCCGATATGACACGCATTGTGATTATAGAGGATGAAAAGAAACGGATGGCCGCGCATGAGGCCCCCGCAGGCGACATTGCCCGTCATCTGCACCGCCATGGCGCCGCTGTGGAGATCATGCCTGTCGATCTGCCCGGCCGGCCCGTCAGCGAGCGTATTCTCAAAGCCGCACATGAATGGGCCCCGGACCTTATTGTCATGGGGGGCTATGGCCATTCACGCTTCAGGGAATGGATTTTGGGTGGCACGACACGGGATATGCTGATGCATTCGGACATTCCGCTGCTGATTGCCCACTGAGCTCAAAAAAACGCCGCCGCATCACAGGATGGGCGGCGTTTATTCTGATCCGGTCAGGAACGGGACAAAGTGTCAAGACCCAGCAGGCTGTAAAGCGGGCAGGTTCCAACCAATCCCGTCACCAGAGGAATGACGCCAATCCAGCCGATCCAGTTCCAGTGTCCCTGTTCAAAGCCAAGAGGAATGGCATAAGCAATCAGAGCAAGGCCAATGATGATGCGGATGGCGCGATCAAACATGCCAACATTATTGGTCATATCCTTCTCCTTTTGAAAACGACCGCTTGCGCAAAGGAAGGCGCAAAGGCTGCATGTGGGCAGCGCGCTGCGCAACTCCAGCGACCATGCCGGTCCATCCAACACATAAAATAAATGAAATGATGAAAAGAGTTTCAGGTGTCATAGGATCACCTCCGCAATCTGACGCCGCACTTCACACCCGCAGCGCAATTTCTTCCTGCCCACTTCAGCAGAACGTGATCATTCTACGCTTATTTACGGCCTTACGCCATGAGGAAGATCAATGTTAAAGGGCTGAGCGACCCCGCAGAAGCGGCTGAAACCGGCGCAGAAAGCTGTTTCAAGTGGCGGGCAACATGTTATAAATTCATATTTTAAAACAATATTCCGTTCATTGTCCCATTCTTAGAGGTTTGCACCATGGAAGAAAAGCATACGTTCAGCATGTGGTATTTTGTGATCGCCACCGTGCTTCTGTTGGCTTTTCAGGTTTTATGGACAACCAGCCAGCAGATTGAAACCATCCCCTTCAGCCAGTTTGAAACCATGCTGCATGACGGCACCTTCTCCGAGGTGATGGTGGCGGACAAATATGTGCAGGGCACCCTGAAAACCCCCGGCGAAAAAGGCGAGAAATATGCTCTGGCCGTACGGGTGGATGGCGATATGGCCCGGATGCTGAATGACTCCGGAGTCAAATTTTCCGGCCTGATCGAAAGCACATGGCTCAAGGATGTTCTGTCCTGGGTTGTGCCGATCATCCTGTTTTTTGTGCTCTGGCAATTTCTGTTGCGGCGGATGAACAGCTCACAGGGCCTTGGCAGTTTTATGTCCATCGGCCAGAGCAAGGCCAAGATTTTTGTCGAGAAAGACATCAAGGTCACCTTTGACGATGTGGCCGGTGTCGATGAAGCCAAGGAGGAGCTGCGCGAGGTTGTGGCCTTTCTCAAAGACCCAAAGGGCTTTGGCCGGCTGGGCGCCCATGTGCCCAAGGGCATTTTGCTGGTTGGCCCGCCCGGCACCGGCAAAACATTGCTGGCGCGGGCCATGGCGGGCGAGGCCAATGTTGCGTTTTTCTCGATCAACGGTTCAGAATTTGTGGAAATGTTTGTCGGGGTGGGGGCGGCGCGCGTGCGCGACCTGTTTCAGCAGGCGCGGCAGAATGCGCCCTGCATCATTTTCATTGATGAGCTGGATGCCCTTGGCCGCGCCCGCGGCATTGCCTCGGTCACCGGCGGCAATGACGAGAAAGAACAAACCCTTAACCAGCTTTTAAGCGAGCTGGACGGCTTTGATCCCAGCAGCGGCGTGGTGTTGCTGGCCGCCACCAACAGGCCGGAAATTCTCGACCCGGCCCTGCTGCGCTCTGGCCGGTTTGATTTGCAGATTGTGGTGGACAGGCCGGATAAAAATGGCCGCACCGCCATTCTCAATGTGCATCTCAACAAAGTGACCCTTGGCACCGATGTTGTGGCCGCCGACATTGCCGCGCTGACGCCGGGCTTTACCGGTGCTGATCTGGCCAATCTGGTCAATGAGGCGGCGATGCTGGCCACCCGTCGCAGCGCCGTGCAGGTGAGCATGGCGGATTTCACGGCGGCAATCGAGCGGATCATTGCCGGGCCGGAAAAACGCAACAAGCTGCTGAATGTCATTGAGCGCAAAACCGTTGCCTATCATGAAATGGGCCATGCGTTGGTGGCCATGTCCCTGCCCCATGCAGACCCGATCAAAAAAATCTCGATCATTCCGCGCGGTATCGGGGCTCTGGGCTATACGATTCAACAGCCGATTGAAGACCGCTACCTGATGACCCGCACCGAGCTGGAATGTAAAATGGCCGTGCTGATGGGCGGGCGCGCCGCAGAACTTCTCACATTTGGTGAAATTTCCACCGGTGCCGCCGATGACCTGCAAAAAGCCACGGACATCGCACGGGCCATGGTGACGCTTTACGGCATGGATAAATCTGGGACAGGCCGTTTATGCCGAGCCGCATTCCAGCCTGCTGGAGGCGCCCGGCGTTCCCCGCACCGAACATCGTGCCAGCGAGGAAACCGAGGCCGTGATCGACCAGTCCGTGCGGCGTCTGGTCAATTCGGCCTTCGAGCGGGCATTAAAACTGCTCACCGAACGCCAGGCCTTTCTTCAAACCGGCGCGGAGCAGCTCTTGAGCCGCGAGACCCTCACCAGCGCCGATCTGGAGGCGTTCGGCATTGAGCGGCTGACGGCCTTGCCCGCCACCTGATCCCGCTCATTTAGGGTTTGGGATCAGGCATATAAACGCCTATGGAGGCTCATCCCCTCTTCACACGCGCGTGCCGTCCTCACGGGGCGGCGAGATCAGAGTGCCGGACAGAGGTTCAACAACATCCATATTGTCCTGCACCGCCCTGACACCGGGCGTATTTTCAGCCAGAATACAGGCGGCACGTTTCTCGCGCTCGTCAAACACCGTGCCGGAGAGCTCCACCGTGCCATTGCAGACCCGCACCTGAAAATACTGGTTCGCGCTCCAGCTCTGGCGCGATAATTGTTCAAAAATGGCGGTTCTGATCTGTTCATCATCGGCGCTTGCCGCCGGACTTTGCGGCAATTTGCGCACCAGCGCCCGCAACAGATCGGCACGCGACACAATGCCAACCAGTTGGCCGTTTTCAACAACCGGCAGCCGCTTGATCTTGCGTGTTTCCATAAGTGCCACAATATCGCGCAAGGGCGTGTCCCGGCGGATGGTGGCCACCTCGCGTGTCATCACCTCATCCACCAAGCGCCCATTGGCGCGGATAAAGTCCTCGGCAAGATGGCCGCGGCTGGAGAGAATATCCATCCACCAGCTGCGCTTGACATCGGTGCCGATCTCATGGCGGCGCAACAGGTCACCCTCACTGAGAATGCCCACAAGCTGCCCTTCCCGCGTCACCACAGGCAGGCCGCTGATGTGATGCATCAGCATGATATTCACCGCCTCCACAACAGGTGTTGACGGTTCCACATTGTGCAGATTCCGGCTCATCAGTTCGTCGGCAATCATGGACAACTCCCATTTCAATTTTTTAAATATTTTGCGCGGCCCGTTTTCTGTGACCGCAAAATATAAATTTGAACCTATCATAACACCGAAGAAAGAACTTTGATCTGAATCAGCGTGGGAGCCAGAGCCCGGGGAGGCTGAGAACCTGTGCCGGAGCTGCGTGCAGAACACCGCATCAGGTGGCTCACAAGGCCCCTTACCCTCCAACTGTTTCCCCGCTTCGCCAAACAGGCAATGGCTATGACAATCTGATCAAACCGCCAGCCAAGCCTGCGCCTTGCATGTATTTTATAATTAAAATCATATTTACATTCACAATATTAAAATAAAAATTTTAAATACGTCAAAAAACCACATTAATAAAAATTAATATTTTAATAAAATACAATATTTTCAATATATTTATATGAAATAAATTTTATGTATTGAGCAACTCCGTATTTTCCGAATCTTTTATCAAGATAGGTCATCGGTTTATAAATAGAACACATCATAGCACTAAATATCTATTGACTTCAGAATTGCGATTGTATTTCGCGCCTTCAAACAGCATGTGCTTATGGTGATGTGTATGTATTGCATTTTTCCCGCAGGAAAAAGCCGGAGGTTGTCATGAGTCTATTGAACGCGTCACATTTCAAAACCAATGTCCTGCCTTTCACAGATACAGACACCATCAATACGGCACAAGGGCCTGTTCGCACCTGCTGCACGTCCTGTGTGAGCAAGGCCATGGGGCTTTGCGCCGGCCTGCCGGAAAAAACGCTCGAAACAGTCTATCAAATGGCCAGAACAACACATTTTCCGGCGCACACCTCGCTGTTCAATCAGGGCGACGAAGCCAGCCGGATTTTTATCATCACCAAGGGGATTGTCCGGCTGTCCAAAACTCTGGCCAACGGACGCCGGCAGATCAATGGCTTTGCCTTTGCCGGAGAACTGATCGGCCTTGCCCCCGACTCTCTTCATGCGGTCAATGCCGATGCCATTGGCGAGGTTGTGGCCTGCCAGATTCCGGCCCGGCACTTCATGCAGCTGGCCGAAAGCAAGCCGGAGATTTTAAAACTTCTGAATACAGCCATCCTGTCCGACCTGAACACCACACAGGAGCAACTGGCCTCGATCGGGCGTCATAATGCGCAGGAACGTGTCGCAACCCTGCTGGTCAATCTGCGCAACCGCTGGCGCGCCATCGACAACTCCTCGCATTATGTGGCCTTGCCGATGACGCGGGCTGATATTGCCGATTATTGCGGATTGTCGGTGGAGTCGGTCAGCCGGACACTGGCCGACCTGGCGCGGCAAAAAATCATCGTCATCGTTCCCAATGGCATCCGAATTCTCAACACCGCGGGCATCACCGCACTGACCCAAGGCGTTGCCCGCCTGGCATAATTCTCCATCCGGCAAGCTTTTGACCAGCACATGCCTGCGAGCGGGCCACAACCCCCTGAAAAGACGTGTATAAATATTATTATTATAGAATACCAGAAACTGCCTAAATGATAAAAAGAAATAAAATCATCTCAAACCATTCTCATTGATTATAAATAAAGAGATAGACGCTTGAAATGCATTCAATTATGATAAATTTAATAAGGAATTAAATAAACTGTCATGTGAAATCTTCAGGCAGCGGGCGGAAAAACAATATAAAGGCAAATTCATGCGCCTGTTTTCAAAAGAACCGGTCATTACCCACCATCATTTCAATGCGGATGGTTTGCAAGATCTGAATTCAGCGGTGATATGGCTTGCATCGATTTATTCCAGTTCTTGCTGGTATCGCTGTATGATTGGCTTGGCATGTGCTGTAACAGGCAGTGTTTTAAGTTCCGGTCTGTTGTTTACGGGGTCTGACGGATTTGCCTTTTCTTGTCTTTATCCGGCTGTGGCGCTTGGAGCTTTGTTTGGCGGCTTGCTCTCAGGCCTGATCGCGCTGCTGCTCAGTGCCCCACTGGCCTATCTGTATTTTGTGCCGGCGCGGGATGGGATGGCCTCCACCGAACTCTTTATTTTCATCGCCAGCAGCATTGTGATCGCTATAGCCTGTGAAATTTTACACAAAGCCTGCCTCACCATGCTGAATTATGAAAAGCGGCGGGCGGATATCGAAACTCTGGCCCGCATAAGCCTCGAAGAAAGCCCGCCCACCGACCAGATCGGCAAATGGGATTTCAACTGCGAAACCCAAACCTGCGACGATATTGGCAACACCCGGAAAATGATGGGGCTGATGCCAAATATGCCTCTCAGCCTGTTCACGCATCTGGACATAATCCGGGCGGAAGACCGGTCCAAAACCCAAAAGGCCTTTATGGCTGCGCTGGAGCCGGACGGGCCCGGTATTTATGAGGCTGAATACCGCATCATCCGGCCTGTTGACGGTGCCGAACGCTGGATCACATCCAGAGGACAGGCCTATTTCAACAATGGCACCCCTGTCCATGTTATTGGTGTATCCACAGACATTACAGAAAAAAAACAAACAGAACGCATCACAAAAGAAAAAGCACAGCTCGCCCTGCAGCTTGAGACCATAGCCCTCGCGCTGCCAGGCGCACTTTATGCCTTCCGGGAAGACGCAGAAGGCAAAAGCAACTGTCCCTATGCGGCGCCACATACCATGGAAATTCTTGGACTTGACCCGCATGATCTCGCGCAGGACGCTTCCGAAATTTATAAGCGTGTCCATCCGGATGATTATCCGGAATTCCGGTCAAGCTTTTATAAGTCGAAACATGAACTGACCCTCTGGGCAAATTGTTTCCGTTTCAACCATCCGCAAAAAGGCATGATCTGGCTGGAAACACAGGCGGCCCCCATTCTTGAGCCGGACGGAAGCACAATCTGGCACGGCTATGTGCAGGATGTGACCTTGCGCAAACAAGCCGAGGCCAATCTGGCAGAAAGCGAGGAGCGCCTGCGCGCCGTGATTGACGGTGCCGGAGACGCCATCATCTCGATTAATGACACGGGCATCATTCAGTCGGTCAACACAACCTGCATTCAAATGTTTCAATATTCGGCGGCTGAGCTTCTGGGGCAGAATATCCATATTCTGATGACCGAACCGGACAGAATGAGACATGATTATTATTTACAGAATTTTGCCGCACAGCGTAAAAGTCCGGTCCGGTTTAACCGTGAATTGCAGGGCCAGCGCAAGGACGGCTCAATTTTTTCACTGGATCTCTCCGTTTCCGAAGCCCGTTATGATCATAAACGGCTGTTTGTTGGATTTATCCGCGATCTGACAGAGCTGAACAAAATCAAAGCCCATGTTGAACGCTTGCAAACCGAGCGCATGACCGCAATGGGCGGCATGGCAGCCGCTCTCTCCCATGAGATCAACCAGCCCCTCTCCGCCGCCGCAGCCTATGTGCAAACCGCACAGCTGCTGTTCGACATGCCGGCCGACAAGCGCCCGGAAGATGCCCATGACATTCTCGGGCTGGCGGCAGACCAGATTTTGCGCGCCGGGCGCATTGTCTCCCATCTGCGCAAATTTATTCTGCTGGGCGAGCCCGACAAGATTTTCTACAGCCTGCATGAGCTTATCCGGCAGATTCATGTGGTGATGAACGATTATATCCTGAATGAAAACATAACTATGGTCTATAAATTGACAGCGCCCGACGACAGGGTTCTGATTGATCCGGTGCAGATCAATCAGGTGCTGATGAATCTGATTCGCAATGCCATTCAGGCCATGAAAGATGCGCTCAACCGCGAATTGATCATAGCGACAGCCGCTTGTGAGGCGGGAATGATTCAGATTGACGTGATTGATCATGGCGACGGCCTGAATAAGGACACCGAGGCGAACCTGTTTGTTCCCTTCACCACCACAAAATCGGACGGAATGGGCCTTGGCCTGTCCATCTCACGCGCCATTATTGAAGCGCATCACGGCAAAATATGGACAGGTCACAACCCAGAAGGAGGCACAATATTCAGCTTCACACTGCCGCTGGCCAGCACGGGGGAAACCGATGACCAATAAAAGCAATATTTATATTATTGACGATGACCTTGCCATGCGCGCCTCACTGAAATCTCTCTTATCGGTCAAGGGCTATAATGTGCACACCTATCCTTCGGCACAGAATTTTCTTGAAACCGTCCACAGCCATGACAAGGGATGTGTCATCACTGATCTGAAAATGCCTGAAATGACCGGCATAGATCTGCTCAACGCCATAAAGGGGCAGAAAATCCAACTTCCCGTGATCGTGATGACCGCCTTTGCCGATGTCTCCATTGCCGTGGAGGCCCTGAAAAAGGGTGCCGTCGATTTCATCGAAAAACCCTTCAGCACCGAAACATTATGCAAATGTGTGGAAGAGGCTTTGGCGCGAAACGGCGAAGAGGACGAGCACGTCCAGCAGAAACAGAGAATCGAACAGCGTATGAAAAGCCTCACCGCCCGCGAGCATGATGTGCTCAATATTCTGATGAAGGGAAAGTCCAACAAAACCATCGCCTATGAACTGGGCATAGGCATCCGCACGGTCGAAACACACCGCGCCAATCTCATGGAAAAAATGCAGGCCGGCAGCTTGTCGGAATTGCTGCGCATGTCCCTGATGGTGAATGGATTTGAGAAAAACGGGTGAGGCCGCCAAAGCTGAACCCCTTGGCCAATGAGCCTATCATATTGATAGATATCATTCACCAGACAACAGGCATGTCCATCAGCCGCACATAGGCTTTTTTTGCACGTTTGATCAAGACTTGGGAATCGACATGGTCATCCGACTTCAGAAGTGCGTATAGATCATTTTCGGTGGACATGGCTCCATCTGACAGCCCTGCTGTGCGCAACATGCTTTGCGCATTGCGCAGATCATTGAGCTCCCCAAGCGCATCCTGCAATTTTTCCAGCGGCTTGAGCAGGTCTGCGATATGGCCCTGCACTGCCCGGCCTGTATAAACTGACCTGAAAAACTCAAGCCCATAACGCATTTTCTTGACAAGAATCCGCAGCCTGTGACGCTTGGCAGGGTCAAGACGCCCGATATGTCGACCACGGCGACGGATTTTCGCCCATATATGCGCAAATTGTGCAGAAACAGGAATGATGAGTTGCTCCTGAAGTCCATTTTGAGCGGCGTGCGTCCAGTCCCCCAGCTCCAGCCAGCGCGCAATATCCAGCCCGAGCAGCCGAAAGCGCTCACACTGCACAGCACGGGCCGCGCGCACATGGGCCTGTTCTCCGGCGGTTTCAAGCGCCTGAACCCATGGTTCAGCCTCAGCAGGATAAGGCTCATGCGCGGCGATCCTTTGCCGCAGAACATGGCACTCGCGCGCAGCCTCCAGCTCTGTCATCAGCCATTTCAGCTCCTGACGGATATGGAACGCCTGCGGGCCTGCAAGAGGGGCGCGAAAAAACCACATGAATGTCCGCAGCCGCCGAATTGCGACGCGCATCTGGTGCACAGCCTGCGAAAGATGAGCGACCACACCCGGCTGATGGTCAAGAATCTGACCAAGACAGGCATAGCCAAGCGTGCGGATGGCCGAAACAACCGGTGTCGTGGCCAGAAGCCTGACCGGCAGACCGGTCGCATCCGCAGAAGGAGACCCTTTTGACCTGCGGGCCTCACCAGCCAGCGCATAGCCTTGCGCAGACTTGCTGCGCAGGGAAAGAATGGCGGAGGTTTCATGGATAATCTGCCGCGCCAGTTGAAAAACAGGGCCTTTCCCGCCATATTTCAGTTCAATTTCGACTTCGCAAATGGGCCGTGAGCGGGGCCCTGCCCGAAGAATACCCTCGTCAATCGTCAGTTCCAGCTCAGCCCCGTCCAGCCTTATCGGATAAAGCCTGCGCTCAACCTGCAGGCTGAAAACAGGCTGCACCATCCGGCGTTGCCTTTGTGTGAGAACAGCAGCCAGTGCGGTTCTATCCAGAAACTCCAGATCAAGACTATTGTTGTGCAGAGGCGTCTCCCATTCCGAGCGCTCCAGCGGACTGTCCCGGAGGGCCTTGGCGGTCTGCACAAGGTGGCGGCCACTGTGCCTTATCCGCAAGCTCATGTGATGACGCGCTAAACTATGATCCGGCGTATCAAAATAAACCGTCTTCTGATTTTGTGTGAGCTTTGGATCCCCAAGGCGGGAGAAGAAGGCACAGGCGCAAAGACGCTCAAGATCCGCATGGCAAAGCTCAAGTTTCACTTCAAACTCTGTCATAGGGCCCATGAGACTTTAATCCGTTACCAAGACCATGGTTTACAGCATACACCGGATTTTATGCGGCGGATATGAGCCAGCGCATGGATATACAAACGCCCCAGAAATGGATCGGGCACGGCCATCCACCTTCCCAACAGAATTTGAACATTAATGACAAAACATCATTATCTGAAATTCAATGCGGGAATTCTGACAAATCCTTACCTTTTGCGCAATGATAATAATCATAGGATAAAAGCTGCATTCATCTGCCAAGTCCTGCACAGAAAATTTGACCGCGCCGGACGTGCTGCGGGCGAGGCGGCCTTATGCCGGACATGCCGCCAGTTTGCGCCTGTCCATGCTTTCAAGAGCCATGGACACAGCAAAAATCATCATGCCGCCAAGGGCGAGCGCGGCGCCGACCCATCCGGTCGATGTCCAGCCATATCCGGCAACAATGGACAGGCCCCCTAGCCAAGCCCCCAGTGCATTGCCGATGTTGAGCGCCGAATGATTGAGCGACGAAGCCAGTGTCTGGGCATGATGCGCCACTTCCATCAGGCGCATCTGCATGGCCGGCACAATGGCAACGCCGCAGCCCATCAGAAAAACCACAAGGGTCGCGCCCGCCAGCGAATATCCGATGAAGGTAAATCCGCCCAGCACAACCACATTCCACAGCAACAGCACCCAGATGGTGCGGTGCAAAGCCCGGTCTGCCATCCAGCCGCCGGCAATGCTGCCCAGAATCATCCCCACCCCGAACACCGACATCACCAACGGAACCGTTGCGGGCGCAGCCCCGGCAGCATGAATCAACGTCGGGGCAATATAGCTGTAAACGGCGAACATGCCGCCAAAGCCGATAGACCCCACCGCCAGCGTCAGCCAGACCTGCTTGCGCGCCAAAGCCCCCAGTTCACGCAGCGGACTGGCGCCTTCGGCCACCGCAATTTTCGGCGCGAAAACAAACAGCAGGACAATGGTGACAACACCCACCATGCCAACAAAGGCAAAAGCCGCACGCCAGGAGGCCAGTTGCCCGAACCATGTCACCAGCGGCACGCCCAGCACATTGGACAGGCTGATGCCCAGCATCATCCGGCCAATGGCCTGCGCCCGCTTTTCCGGCGCGACAATCTCGGCCGCAACCAGACCGGCAATGCCGAAATAAGCGCCGTGCGGCAGGCCGGCCATAAAGCGGAAGACCACCAGCCAGACAAATCCCGGGGCAAAAGCACTGGCCAGATTGCCCAGCGCAAACGCGGCCATCAGCCCCATCAGCATGATTTTGCGCGGCACGCGGGCAAAAAACACCGCCAGAATCGGCGCACCCAGCACCACACCCAAAGCATAGGCACTGATGGCATAACCGGCCTGCGGCGGTGAAATGCTGAATTCACCGGCCACGTCCGGCAGCAGGCCCATAATGGCAAACTCGCCGGTGCCAATGCCAAAACCGCCCATCGCCAGAGCCACAAGCGCGAGAACCGTGCCAAAAGGCACAGGATGAGGCTGCGGTGTTTTTGTCATTCTGGTTAAATCCATCCCTTGAGACTGCGCGGCGAGGCCCTGCGCAAAGCCACCATGCCATGCACCAATCCGCCTGAAATAACAACCCGCCCGCGCCGCTTCAAGCCTATTGCTGCGCCCTGAAGCCTGTGGCAGGGTTAAGCACAAACTTACACAAGGCCCATTCTGCTATGCGCATGATTGACACGCATCTGCACACCATCACCCCTGACCGGCTGAGCTATCCATGGTTGGCACAGGTGCCCCAGCTCAATCATGAACATTCATATGCGACCTATGCGGCGCAAGCCCGCCGCTGCGGCATAAGCGATGCGCTGCATATGGAAGTTGATGTGGCGGAAATGGATATAGAGGCTGAAACCGCGCTGATTCAGGCACTGGCCCAGCAGGACAGCAACCTCATTCGCGGGGTGATCAGCGCCTGCAGGCCGGAGTCGCCTGATTTTCCGGCCTTTCTTGAGCGCCAGCTTGCCAATGGTTTTGTCAAAGGCTTTCGCCGTGTGCTGCATGTGGTGGACACGGGCCTCAGCGAGGGCGCTCTGTTCCGCCACCATCTGGCCCGCCTGAAGGGCACGGGTCTGCCCTTCGACCTTTGCGTATTGCCGCAGCAAAACCATGTGGTGCGGGCGCTGGTGGATATGAACCCCGAGGTGCAGTTTGTGCTCGACCATTGCGGCGTGCCGGACATCAAGGGCGGGGCTATGGAGCTCTGGCGCGGCACCATCGTTGAAATGGCGCGCCGCCCGAATGTTGTGGCCAAACTCTCCGGCATTTGTGCCTATGCCGATGAACACTGGGAGCTGGAGGATCTGCGCCCCTATGTCGAACATACCATCGCCTGTTTTGGCTGGGATCGTGTGGTCTGGGGCAGTGACTGGCCGGTGTGCACGCTCAACGGCGAATTGTCGGTCTGGGTGGCGGCAACCCATGCCCTGCTGACCGGATGCAGCCTTGAGGAGCGCAGCAAATTGCTGCATCAAAATGCCGAGCGCGTGTGGCGCTTATAAAACGCCGCTCACCCTTTGCTGGCGCGGCTGCGCACCACTGTCACGGTGCAGGGGGCCTGCGCCGCCACCTCGCCCGAAACCGAGCCAAGCAGCGCCCGCATGGTTGAATTGGCGCGCGCACCCATCAGAATATGATCCACCTGATTGGTGCGGGCATAATCGAGAATGGCCGCCGCCGGATCCACCGCCTCCAACACATGAAATGAGATTTTGCCCTGCGGCAATTTGAGGGAATTGGCCCAGTTTTTCAGCGCCACCAGCCGGTTGAGATGTTTGCTGGTGCCATCCTCATCCAATGTTGTGTCCAGTGCCACGCGGTTTTGTTTGAGCACATTGAGGCAGGCGAGGCGGGCATCGGGCATGGTGTTGAGCACCTGCCCCGCCATGACGCGCAATTCGTCCAGCAGCTTTTCGGCCTCTTCGGAAAGGTCAATCGCCACCAGCACAATCGGCGCGCTGGACAGATGCTGCCGCATATTTTCAACGCGGATCGGGCGGGCATCCTCATTGAAACGGCGCTTCCAGGCCACCAGCAACGGGTCCTGCTTGAGCTTGGCGGCGCGTTCGGTCAGACGCACCTGATCGGGATGCAGCAGGTCAAAGGCCAGTTGCGCCGCCGTGGGATAACGGCGTGTGGGGTTGACCTCCAGACAGCGCAGGATGATTTCCTGAAACCACGGCGGAATGGCCGCATTGAGCGCGCGCGGCGGCACGGGATCGCGCCAGATGCGCCGTTTCAGCCCCTTCAGCCGCTGCGGATTGCCAAAGGGGCGCACGCCTGTCGCAAAAAAATACATCAGAACACCCAGCGCAAACTGGTCGCTGCGCGGCTCGTGCCTTATGCCCAGCACCTGCTCCGGCGCCATATAGGGCGCGGTGCCATAGGGCAGGCGGAATTCCTCCATCATCAGGTCAGGCAGCTGGTCGTGATGCGAGAGGCCATAATCAATCAGCACCACCTCGCCATTGGCGCGGAACAGCACATTGGACGGCTTGAGATCAAGATGAATCACATGCTGGCTGTGAAGATCATGCAGCGCCGTGGCAATTTTTGCGCCCAATGCCGCAACATCGGCGCAGGGCATCGGCAGGTTTTCAAGTCTGGGCAACAGAGAGGGCGCGTTGATATGCTCCATCACCAGATAGGGCTGGGTGGAAAAATCCCCCACAGCCACATATTTGGGCACATGAACACCCTTGAGGCGCGGCAAAATCATCTGCTCCATCTCGAAGCCGACAATGGCCGCCGGGTCTTCGCCCTCATGGATCACCGGCACTTTCATCAGCATCGGCATGTCTATATCCGGCCGCGTCACCTTCCACAGGGTGGCCATGCCGCCCTTATAGATGAATTCGACAATTTCAAAACCGCCGACGGTTGTGCCCGGTTCAAGCCTGTGTTTGGACATTTATCGCCCCTGCCCCAAGCGTTCAGCCAATGAATCGGGCAGGCCAACAGCGCGGATGCGCGCCGCCACGGCCTCCACATCATAAGGCACCCGCAGATAGCTCATTTCGGATGTATCCGTATCGAGCAGCCCGTAGCAGGCCGCCGGATTGCCGTCGCGCGGCTGGCCCACTGCCCCAAGCACGCACAGCCAGCGCCGCTGTTTGAGCAGCGGAATGGCGACACTGGTCACCGGCTGAAAGCGCGCCAGCTTGCTGGTGGCGGTGATGCCATAAACGGTGGGCACATGCACATGGCCGCAAAAGGTGAGCTGCGCCCGGGTGGCGCGCAGACTGGCCCATGCCATTTCCGAATCGGTGATATAGTTCCAGCGCTCAGGATGTGCCCCATCGGCATGAACATAGAGCCGGTCTTCATGCTCCACGCTTAAGGGTAAGCGATCCAGCAGGGTGCGGGCAGCGGGCGTCAACTGGCCGCGCGTCCAGTCAATCGCCGCACGGGCGGTGGCATTCATCGACTGCGAGGTGTCGGAAATGGCGCGGTCATGATTGCCGACCACCGCAATCGCGCCCTTGTCGAGATAATCGGCCAAAGTATCCACGCACCACTGCGGATCCGGCCCATAGCCGACATAATCGCCCAGAAACACATATTGATCCACGCCGCGCAGCTGCGCATCGATCAGACAGGCCTCAAACGCCAGCCTGTTGCCATGAATATCGCTGAAAAACGCTATGCGCATAAATATTCCTGATGAGCGTGACGATAGGTTACGCTAGCCGCCTCTCCAACGGGCCGCAAGCCCGCGAATAGTCGAAGCCTGAGGTTACCCCTGCTGCAAGGCGGCCTCAAGACGCGGCCAGTCTTGCGGCGCGGGCAGGCCAAAGCGCAGCCACTGCGGGTGCTGCGCAAAAGGGCGCACCAATATGCCCGCCATGGCCAGATGCCGGAACCAGTGCTGCGCCTGCACATGGCTGGCCAGCACGAAGAGATGCGTGCCGCCGATGAGATCAAACCCCGCCCCTGTCAGCAGCGCCTCCAGCCGTGCCCGCGCCACCATCAGCCGCCGACAGTCCTCCACCAGCCAGTCCTTATCGGTCAGGGCGCGGGTGGCAATTTCGAGGGCCGGGCCGGACACAGCCCATGGCCCCAGTTCGCGGCGAAAGGCATGAGCCAGATCGGTTTTGGCCAGCACAAAGCCAAGGCGCAGACCCGCCAGACCATAAGTCTTGCCAAAAGACCGCAAAATCAGCGCATTTTGTGGCAGGTTTGGCGCGAGACTGGCCTGAATCCGGTAAAAATCCATAAAGGCCTCATCCACCAGCAAAGTGCCACCCTGCGAGGCAAGTTGCTCAGCCAGCGCGACCAAATCTTCGGGCGCAACACGCCGCCCGTCCGGATTGTTCGGATTGACGACAATGGCCAGATCAAATGCGGCCAGCGCGTCGAGCGTTTCAACATTCTGCACCTCAAGCCCCGCCTGCCGCCAGATGCGGGCATATTCGCCATAGGTGAAGCCCAGAATGCCCACCGAACGCGCTGTAATCAGGCGCGGCAGCAGTTGAATCAGGCTTTGTGTGCCGGGTGCGGCCACGGCCTCACCGCCGTTCAGCCCATAAGCGGCGGCGGCCACCGCCTCCAATGCGGCCACGGCCGAGGCTTCCGGCAAACGTGCCCAAGCCTCAGGCGAAATCACGCCCACCGGATAGGCGTGGGCATTGATGCCGGTGGAGAGGTCGATCCACGGATGCGGCGCCTCGGCAAAAAGTCGTTTTGCGACATCGAGATTGCCACCATGATAGGTTAGGATGCGGAGCGATTCGAGTGTCTCTTCCATGCAATTCACCCTTCACATGACCCTGGCGGCCCTCATCATTGAGGGTTTATTTGGGTATCCTGATGCGATTTACAAGCTCGTGGGCCATCCGGTCACATGGATGGGCGCAGCTTTATCATGGCTGGAGCAGCGGCTCAATCATGGCCCTGCGCGACGCCTGAAGGGCGTTCTGGCGCTGATCGTGCTGCTGGCGCTGGCTTGCCTGCCCGCAATCGCCCTGCAAAGCCTGATGCTGCATGACCTCTCCGGCCTGCTGAAACTGGCGATTCTGGCCTCAACCCTGATTGCGCAGCGCTCGCTTTTCACGCATGTGCGGGCGGTCGAGCGGGGTTTGCGTCAAAATCTGGAAGCGGGCCGCGCCGCCGTTGCCATGATTGTCGGGCGCAACACCTCCGTGCTGGATGAGGCGGGGGTAGCGCGCGCGGCGCTGGAAAGTCTGGCTGAAAATTTCTCCGACGGGATTGTCGCACCCATCTTCTGGCTGTGCGCGCTGGGTCTGCCCGGCGGGGCCATGTATAAGGCGGCCAATACAGCCGATTCCATGATCGGCCATAAAAATGCGCGCTATATGCAGTTTGGCTGGGCGGCAGCGCGCTTTGATGACCTCATCAATCTGCCCGCCTCACGCCTTGCCGCGCTCTGGCTGATACTCGCGGCGCTGATCACACCGAGGGCTTGGGCAGGTGCAGCGCTCACATCAGTGGGACGGGATGCGGGCAAGCACCGCTCGCCCAATGCCGGCTGGCCGGAAGCCGCCATGGCGGGCGCGCTGGGCCTTCAGCTTGCCGGCCCGCGCCTCTATGGTGAGGAGATGGTCGAGGACGCCTTCATGGGCAACGGGCGGCGCGAAGCAAGTGCGGATGATATTGCGCGAGGGTTAAGCCTCTATCGCAAAGCCTGTCTCATTCAGGCCCTGGCGATTGCGGGACTGGCAATGGCAATTTGACGCGCTGGTGCATCAGCGCGCCAGAGCCAGCAGCGCGTCCAGATTCAGATGTGCCTCCAGATGCGCGGCCAGAGCATCGAGAACCGCATCCACCTCGGCCTCATAATTGAGGCCGGACGCCTCGCCCCCTAGCCAGTTGAGCCATGCGCTGCGCTGTCCATCATGGGCAAACAGCCCATGCACATAGCAGGCTTTGATCTGACCATTGGCGGAGATCGCGCCATCCGTGCGGCCATCGGCAAAGGTGAGGAGTGGGCGCGCGCAATCGGGGCCGCTGGTGCGGCCAATGTGCATTTCATAGCCATGAAATGGCACCCCCTCAATGGAGTGGCCGGACACCTCCAGCAGCCGCTTATCGCCGGTAAGCGTGGTCTCCACATCAAGCAGGCCAAGACCTTTGATGCTTTCAGGCGCGCCTTCCATCCCCTCCGGATCATGCACGGCCTTGCCCAGCATCTGGAAGCCACCGCAAATGCCCAAAACCTTGCCGCCGCGCCGGATATGCGCGGCCAGATCAATATCCCAGCCCTGCGCCCTGAAGTGTTTTAAATCGGCAATGGTGGCCTTGGAGCCGGGCAGAATGATCAGATCACAGACCGGAATCGGCTCGCCGCGCGGCACCATAACAAGATTGACCTCCGGCTCTAACTTTAACGGGTCAAAATCATCAAAATTGGCAATATGCGCCAGCATGGGCACCGCAATGGTCAGGGAACCTGCGCCCGCCGTCTGGCGCTTGTCCAGCGCCACCGCGTCCTCGGCGGGCAGGCGCGAGGCCTGCGTAAAAAACGGCACTAGCCCCAGCGCCGCCCAGCCGCTTTTCTCTGCAATCAAACCCATACCACTCTCGAACAAAGTCGGGTCGCCGCGAAAGCGATTGACGATAAAGCCCTTGATCTGGCCCGCGTCCAGCTCATCCAGCACGGCCTTGGTGCCGACGATTTGCGCAATCACCCCGCCGCGGTCAATATCGCCGATCAGCACCACCGGCACGTCCGCAGCAATGGCAAAGCCCATATTGGCAATGTCATTGGCGCGCAAGTTCACCTCTGCCGCGCTGCCTGCCCCCTCCACCAGCACAAGGTCGGCCTGCGCGCGCAGATGGGCAAAACTCTCCTGCACCGAGGCCATGAGTTTGGGCTTTAAGACCTGATAATCGCGCGCTTTGGCATTGCCCATAATTTTGCCCTGCACCACCACCTGAGAACCGACATCGCTTTGCGGCTTCAAAAGCACCGGATTCATATGCACAGAGGTGGGCGCACGGCAGGCGCGCGCCTGCAAGGCCTGCGCGCGGCCAATCTCGCCGCCATCGGCGGTCACCGCCGCATTGTTGGACATATTCTGCGGCTTGAACGGCAGCACTTTGAGGCCGCGCCGCGTGAAGGCGCGGCACAGACCCGCCACCAGCAGGCTTTTGCCAACATCCGAGCCGGTGCCCTGAAACATCAATGCTTTTGCACTCAAAACTCGATCCCCACCTGCGCTTTGACACCCGCCGCAAAATGATGTTTGACCAGCGTCATCTCGGTGACGAGGTCTGCCGCCTCGATCAGTTCCGGCTTGGCGTTGCGCCCGGTCACAATAATATGCAGGTCAGGCCGCCGCGCTTGCAGGGCCTCCACCACCTCATGCAGCGGCAGATAATCATAGCGCAGGGCAATGTTCAGCTCATCAAGCACCAGCAGGCGAATCTCCGGATTTGCCATCAAGTCCAGCACTTTGCTCCATGCGCGGGTGGCGGCAGCGACATCACGGGCGCGGTCTTGTGTCTCCCAGGTGAAACCCTCGCCCATCGTATGCCATTCGACAAGATCGGGAAAACGCTCCAGCGCGGTGCGCTCGCCCGTCTCCCACGCGCCCTTGATGAACTGCACAATGCCGACCTTCCAGCCATGGCCCAAGGCCCGCAAAATCAACCCGAAGGCGGCGGTGGATTTGCCCTTGCCGGAGCCTGTATGGACAATCAACAGACCCTTTTCCTCTATAGTTTTGGCGGCCACCTCAGCGTCCTGCACGGCTTTGCGCTTGGCCATTTTGTCCTTATGGCGCTGTTCGAGCTGGTTTTCATCATGTGATGTCATCATGGCCTCTCAATTCTATGGGCAATAAATGCACCTTTAACAGGCACACCGCAAGCACATGTGATTGACAGCGACACAGGCCGCGCCTAACGTCGACACGTTATGGTCCTTCAATCTGAAGGTGAAAAGGGAATGTGGCGGCTTTTGCCGAGATGCCACAGCTGCCCCCGCAACTGTATGTGAGGAGCCGCGCGTCAACACCACTGGACATCTGTCCGGGAAGGGGCGCAAGGCCTTGATCCACAAGCCAGGAGACCTGCCATAGCACGCAAAATGGTTCGGGCGGGGTGCCCTGAGCCGTGCTGGTTCGGGCGCGCCCGTCCGGCAGCCTTCTGGCATTGCACCCCGGCTTAAAATTGGGGTGATACGGGTGCATAGTCCAACACAGATTTATGTCTGCACAACATGCCGCACAGCCGATGAACCGCTGGAGCCAAAATCCGCCCGCGCCGGCGCGCGTCTGTTTGCGCAGCTTATCTCAGAAAACAAAGAGCAATTCGAGATTGTTCCGGTGGAATGCCTGAGCGTCTGCAAGCGGCCCTGCACGGTGAGCTTCGCGGCAAAGGGCAAATGGACCTATATTTATGGCGACCTGCCCGCCGACACCTCCGCTCACACCATCCTCACCGGTGCCGCGCTATATACGCAGGCCGATGACGGACTTATTCCATGGAAGCAACGCCCCGAAGCCTTGAAAAAAGGCGTTGTGGCGCGGGTTCCGGCGCTTACCCCTCACCCTAACCGTCTCCCAGAGGGAGAGGGAATAGCGTGAATCACCTCTCTCCCATTGGGAAAGGGAATAGCGCGAACCGTCCCCTCTCCCCTTGGGAGAGGGTTAGGGTGAGGGAAACTTTTAAAGGACAAACACATGCTTGCCAAAATACCTGTCACCATCATCACCGGCTTTTTAGGGGCTGGCAAAACCACGCTGATCCGCCATGTGCTGGAACATGCGCAGGGCCGCCGTCTTGCGCTGGTCATCAATGAATTTGGCGATGTTGGTGTCGATGGCGATATTCTTCGCTCTTGCGGCATTGAGTCCTGCCCCGAGGACAACATCATCGAGCTGGCCAATGGCTGCATCTGCTGCACGGTGGCGGATGATTTTATCCCCGCGATTGAGGCTTTGCTGGCGCGCGAGCCGCGCCCCGAGCACATCATCATCGAAACCTCCGGCCTTGCCCTGCCCAAGCCGCTGGTCAAAGCCTTTGACTGGCCCAGCATCCGCGCCCGCCTGACTGTCGATGGCGTTATTGCCGTGGTGGACGGCGTGGCTGTGGCCGAAGGGCGCTTTGCCGATGATCCGGCAAAACTGGCGCTGCAACGCGCCGAGGACGCTTCGCTTGACCATGACAATCCGCTGGAGGAGGTCTATGAGGATCAGCTTCTGTGTGCCGACCTTGTAATCATCAACAAGGCCGACCTGATGGATGCGGATACTCTGGCCCGCATTTCGGCAGAAATTCTGGCGCAAGTGCCGCGTGCGGTGAAAATTATTGCCACGCATGAAGGCAAGATCGACCCAAATGTGCTGCTGGGCCTCTCCGCCGCCGCCGAGGACGACCTTGCCAATCGTCCGTCGCACCATGACGCGGAAGAAGGCCATGACCATGATGATTTCGACACATTCATTGTCGAGCTTGGCCCGATTGCCGAACCTGCCGCGCTGATCGAAAAACTGAGCCAAGTTGCCGCCCAGCATGATGTGCTGCGGATGAAGGGCTTTATGAATATTGCGGGCAAGCCGATGCGCCTGCTGGTGCAGGGGGTGGGCACGCGGTTCCGGCAGAATTTTGACCGCGCCTGGGGTGCGGATGAGGCGCGTGCCAGCCGCCTTGTGGTGATTGGCGAGAAGGGGCTTGACCAAGCCGCCATCCGCGCGGCGCTGGTATAGCCCATGCATCTGCTGCGCACAGATGTCCGCTCGATGGATGACACGGCGCAAGCCGTGGATCTGGAGCAGACGCCTGCGCCCCTCGTCTTTTTGTCTTTTACCGATGCCGACCTTGGCAGTTTAGCCAGCGCATGGGAGGCAGACCCGCATCTGCCTGCCCTGCGTCTGGCCAGCCTTGCCCAGCTCAAGCACCCCTATTCGGTTGATCTTTATGTTGAAAAGGTCATTGAACATGCGCAGTTTGTGCTGGTGCGCCTGCTGGGGGGCATGGATTATTGGCGCTATGGTGTTGAGGAACTGGGCGCCATTGCCCGCAATAAGGGCATAAAACTCGCCTTTGTGCCGGGGGATTATCAGGAGGACGCGCGCCTTGATGCCGCCTCCACCCTGCCCCAAGACCAGCTTCGCACCCTCTGGGCCTATTTTCAGGAGGGCGGGCCAGAGAATATGGCGGCCTGCCTGAATTTCATGGCCGGCTGCGCGCTGGCCGAGCCGGAAAAGATTGCAGCCTTCGACCTCTATGCGCCTGCGTGTTTTCATCATGCGCAAAACGCCCTCTCCCTCAGGGAGAGGGATGGGGTGAGGGCATTTCATGATTCGACGCCCCTCATCCTGTCCTTTTCCCCGTTGGAACGGGGAGAAGGGACGCGCACAAAGAATGTCCATATAAAAACATCATGCCCCAAAGCGCTCATCGTCTTTTATCGCTCGCTCTATCTGGCCGATGACCTCGCGCCCATTAACGCACTGGCCAAAGCCCTGCACACGCGCGGCTTTGTCGTGAGCGCCGTGCTGGTCACCAGCCTGAAAGACCCCGCCGCCACCGCGCCGCTGGCCGCGCATATAGACACATTCAAGCCGGATGTGATTTTCAACACCACCGCTTTTTCCGGCAAGCTGGCGGATGGCTCGACTGTGCTGGACAGCGCCGATGCGCCGGTGTTGCAGGTGATATTGTCCGGCTCGGCGCAGGAGGTCTGGCAGGAGAATGCGCGCGGGCTGACGGCGGCGGATCAAGCGATGAATGTGGTTTTGCCGGAGGTGGACGGGCGCATTGTCACCCGCGCCATCTCTTTCAAGGCGCCCGCGCCGCGCCATGAAGCGTTGGAATTCAACCGCCTCACCCACCAGCCGGAGGCCTCGCGTATTGGCTTTGTAGCAGAGCTTGGCGCGGCATGGGCACGGCTGCGTTATATCACACCGCAGGACAAGCGCCTTGCCTGTGTCTTGTCGGATTATCCCGCCAAGGGCGGGCGCACCGGCTATGCCGTGGGGCTGGACACGCCCAAATCGGTGGAGAGGATCGCGCAGCATTTAAACGCCGCTGGCTATGAATGCGGTGACGTTCATGCGGCCGCGCTCATCAAGGCTTTAAGCGAAGGCGCGCCAAAGCCAAGCCTGAGCCTGAGCGATTACAGCGCCGCTTTCGCGCATCTGCCCGCCGCCTTCCGCGACTCTGTGCTGGCTGCATGGGGCGCGCCCACCACGGATTTTGCCTTTTCTTATGTGCAAAGCGGCAAGCTGACCATTGCCATCCAGCCGGATCGGGGCCGCAAAACGGACCATAAAACCGACTATCACGACACCAATCTGCCACCCTGCCACGCCTATATTGCCTTTTACATCTGGCTGCGCGAGCATATGGACGCGATGATTCATTGCGGCACGCATGGCACGCTGGAATGGCTGCCGGGCAAAAGCATTGCTTTATCCGAGGTTTGCGCACCGGAAGTGGTGCTGGGCCCCGTGCCGGTGATCTATCCGTTCATTGTCAATAATCCGGGCGAGGCAGCGCAGGCCAAACGGCGCTTGAGCGCTGTCACGCTGGGCCATATGACCCCGCCCTTGATCATGGCCGGCGCGCATGGCGCATTGGCCGAAATCGAAGGCCTGTTTGACGAATATGCACAGGCCGAAACGCTCGACCCCAAGCGCGCCAAGCGCCTCGCCGCGCTTATTGTTCAGCGCGCCGAGGAGACAGGCCTATTTACCGAGAGCGGCATTGCCAAAAGCGCCACCACGCAGGATGTGCTGGCCGATCTTGATGCCTGGCTCTGCGACATTAAAGAGCTGCGCATTGGTGATGGCCTGCATATTTATGGCGGCTCTGAAGGCGAAATGGACGGGCTTTTGCGCGCCTTAGAGGGGCGCTTTGTGCCCCCCGGACCGGCAGGTGCGCCCGCCAGCCGTCCGGATGTGCTGCCGACGGGCCGCAATCTCTTCACCATTGACCCGCGTGCCATTCCCACCCGCACGGCTTGGGAAATCGGGCAGGCCATGGCAGAGCAAGTGCTCGCCATTTACGCGCAGGACCATGGCGACTGGCCGAAACGCATTCTGCTCGATTTATGGGGCAGCGCCTCGATGCGCACCGGCGGCGATGATCTGGCACAGGCCTTCGCGCTGATCGGTGTGCGGCCCACATGGGACCATGGCTCCACCCGCGTCAATGGCTTCGAGATTGTGCCCCTCGCCAAGCTGGGGCGCCCGCGCGTGGATGTGACCTTGCGCATTTCCGGCCTGTTCCGTGATGTGTTTCCCGCGCAAATCGCGCTATTTGACGATGCCGTGCGCGCTGTTGCCCGCCTTGACGAACCGGAGGAGGACAATCCGCTGATCGCCACGCATGGCCCGCGCATTTTTGGCTCGAAACCCGGCACTTATGGCCTTGGCCTGAGCCTTCAGCTCTCAAAGGGTGACTGGCACAGCCGCGATGAACTTGGCGCGGCCTATCTTGCAGGTTCGTCTCATGCCTATGGCAAGGAGGAGGACAAAAGCGATGCCTTCGCGCAGCGCGTGGCCAGCGCCGACGCCTTTGTGCATGTGCAGGATATGGCTGGGCAAGATATTCTCGATTCAGATGCCTTTGCCGCGCATGAGGGTGGTTTTGCCGCCGCCGCGGCCTCGCTGGGCAAAGCGCCAAGGGTTTACCATGCCGATTCAACCGGCAAGGCACCGAAAGTGCGCACATTGGCGCAGGAGGTGGCGCGGGTTTTGCGCGGGCGGGCCACCAATCCGCGCTGGATCAAAGGCCAGATGCGGCATGGTCATCGCGGCGCCGCCGAAATTGCCGAAAGCCTGGACAATCTCTTTGCCTATGCCGCCCTGACCGACGCCGTGCAACATGCACATTTTGACCTGATGTTTGACGCGACATTGGGCACCGACGAGGTGCGCGCTTTTCTGCATGAGGCCAATCCGCAGGCTGAAAAAGCCATGGCCGCCAAATTTGACGAGGCTTTGACGCGCGGGCTGTGGGTGAGCCGCCGCAATTCCACCCGCGCCCGCCTTGATGATATTTTAGGGGGCGCGCATGGGTGAGGTCAAAGGCTGGTGCCCCGGTGCTTTGCGCCCGATGATGAGCGGAGACGGGCTGCTGGTGCGCCTGCGCCTGACCGGCGGCGTCTTGAGCTTTACCAACGCGCGGGCGATTGCAGGTGCGGCAGCACGGTTTGGTAATGGCAAAATCAGCCTGTCCGCACGCGCCAATTTGCAACTGCGCGGGGTCAGCGTTGAAAATTACCCGCAGCTGATTGCTGAATTGCAGGCGCTGGGGCTGGTGGGGGACAATGCGCAGGCCGAGGCCGTGCGCAATATTATCGCCAGCCCCTTGCCGGATGGGCTGGTGGATATTGCGCCTGTTGTCTCGGCGCTGGATGCGCGCCTCGCCACAGATGAAACGCTCTGGGCCCTGCCCGGCAAATTCGGCTTTGCCATAGACAATGGCAGCACTTTACCGCTGGGCGATGTGTCCGCTGATGTGCGGTTCGAGGCGGTTATGACACCGCAGGGCGCGCGCTTCGGGCTGGTGCTGGCAGGCGCGGAGCAGACCTATTTCGGCTTTTATACGGCGGCGCAAGTGCCAGATATAGCGGCGGACATAGCCAGAATGTTCATCACCGCACAGGCGCAACATCCGGCGCTCAAACGGATGAAAGATTGGGTCAGGCTGGAGGGCGATGCAATCACCGCCCTGCCCCCCGCCCTCATGCTGAGACTCTTGAAGCATGAAGGGCATGAGGCGCCTCTGCTGCACCTTACCCCCCGCACGCCGCAATCCACCCCGGCATGGCACCAGATTTTAGGCGCGCAGAGTGGCTTTTATGGTGTGGCGGCGCCATTCGGCCTGCTGGATGCGTCAAGCCTGCATGATCTCGCCGAGACGGCAGAAGCTTCCGGCGCGCGGGACTTGCGCCTGACGCCCTGGCGGGTGATTTTGGCGGCTTACCCTCACCCTAACCCTCTCCCAAAGGGAGAGGGGATTGGTGAGGAAACTCTCCCAAAGGGAGGGGGGATTGGTGCGCGCTATTCCCTCTCCCTTTGGGAGAGGGTTAGGGTGAGGGCAGGCTTCATCACCAACCCCGCCGACCCGCGCCTCTCTATAGCGGCCTGCACCGGTGCACCGGCCTGTTCCAGTGGCGAAACACCCGCGATGGCGGATGCACAAAGACTTGCACCGCTCTTTGCAGGCGCGAATCATGTGGCGCTGCATGTGTCGGGCTGTGGCAAGGGCTGCGCCCATCCGGGCAAGGCTCCGCTGACTCTGGTGGGGCGCGGCGGGCTTTACGATTTGATTGAACATGGCGATACAAAAGCCACGCCCATCCGCACCGGCCTTGCGCCCGCGCAGCTGCCTGAAATTTTGAGCGATATTATGAGGATACAGTCTTTTGATGCATGATTATATTAAAGATGGCGCCGAGATTTACCGCCGTTCCTTCGCGCTGATCCGCGCCGAATCCGACCTTGCGCGCTTCACACCAGAGGAGGAGCGCGTGGCGGTGCGCATCATCCATTCCTGCGGCATTGTCGAGGCGGCGGCCGACATCGCCTTTTCGCCCGATGCCGCCAAAATCGGCATTGCCGCGCTGGAGGCGGGTGCGCCCATTCTCTGTGATGCCAAAATGGTCGCCAATGGTGTGACCCGATCCCGCCTGCCCGCCCGCAATGCTGTGATCTGCACGCTGGATGAGCCTCAGGTGCCGGGCCTTGCCGAAGCGCTGGGCACAACCCGCACCGCTGCGGCCATGGAGCTGTGGCGCGACATGCTGGCCGGTTCGATTGTCGCAATCGGCAATGCGCCGACCGCGCTTTACCGCTTATTTGAGCTGATGGATGAAGGAATGACGCCGCCTGCTCTTGTCATCGGGATGCCGGTCGGCTTTATCGGTGCGGCAGAATCAAAAGAGGCGCTGATGCTGGACGGGCGCGTGCCCTATATTGTGGTGCGGGGCCGCAAGGGCGGCAGCTCCATGACAGCGGCAGCGGTGAATGCGCTTGCCAGCACGAAGGAATGACAATGAACCCTGTTGGCCGCCTTTATGGCATTGGTCTTGGCCCCGGCGACCCGGAATTGCTGACACTGAAAGCGCTGCGCCTGCTGCAAAGTGCGCCGCATGTGGCCTATTTTGCCAAGGCCGGGCGGCGTGGCCATGCCCGCACCATAGCGGACCCGCATATTCGGACCGGCACGCATGAAATTGCGATGTTTTATCCGGTGACGACTGAAATTCACTTTACCCAAGCCGATTATAACCGCCAGCTTGCCAATTTTTATGAAGAGTCGGCCGCCCGTCTGGCAGCGCATTTAGGCGCGGGGGAGGATGTCGCGCTGATCTGCGAGGGAGACCCGCTGTTTTATGGCTCCTTCATGCATCTCTACATCCGGCTGCGGGATCAGTTTCCGGTGACCATCGTGCCTGCTGTCACTGGCATGTCCGGCTGTTGGAGCGCTGCGGGTGAGCCCATGACATGGGGCGATGATATTCTCACCGTTCTGCCCGGCACATTGAGCGCCGAAGCGCTGAAAACACGGCTGCAACATACCGATGCGGCGGTTATTATGAAAATCGGTCAGAATTTTGCCAAGATAAGAGCAGCCATTGCCGAATGCGGCCTGCTGGAGCGCGCGATTTATGTCGAGCGCGGCGCGATGAAAGACGAGAAAGTGGTGCCATTGGCGCAAAAAGATGATGATGCGGCACCCTATTTTTCCATCATTCTGATTCCGGGCAACGGACGCAGGCCAGACAACGGACAAACAGAATGAGCGGCAAACTTTTCATCATCGGTCTTGGCCCCGGCCCCGCCCACTGGATTGTGCCGGAAGCCATAGAGGCGCTGGAACAGGTCAGCGATATTATTGGTTATGGCCCCTATGTCGCGCGCATTGCGCCACGGCCAGACCAGACCGTGCATGGCAGCGACAACCGCGTGGAAATTGACCGCGCCGTTCATGCGCTTGAACTGGTGCAGGCCGGCAAAAAAGTGGCTGTGGTGTCGGGCGGTGATCCCGGTGTGTTTGCCATGGCCGCCGCTGTTCTGGAGGCTGTCGAGGCCGGGCCACAGACATGGCGGGCGCTGGATATTCACATTGTGCCGGGCATTTCGGCCATGCAGGCGGCAGCGGCACGGCTGGGCGCGCCGCTGGGTCATGATTTTTGTGCCATTTCTCTGTCGGACAATCTCAAACCCTGGAGCATCATCGAAAAGCGGCTTATGGCCGCCGCGCAGGGTGATTTTGTCATTTCGCTGTATAATCCGGCTTCAAAAGCCCGTCCCAACCGGATTTTTGAGGCCTTTGCCCTGCTGGGCATGATTAAAGATGCCGACACGCCGGTGGCCTTTGCCCGCGCCGTGGGCCGCCCCGACGAGCAGCTGCATCTCACCACTTTGGGCGAGGCGGACCTCAAGCGGGTGGATATGAGCACGCTGGTCATCATCGGCTCCTCCGAAAGCCGCTGGATTATCCGCCCGCAAGGCGCGCCATGGTTGCTGACTCCGCGTTCCTATGGGGCTGCATCATGAACCGCCAGCCAGACCAGAACATCCGCGATGCTGTGCGCCTGTGGACAGGCTTGCGGCGCGGGGCGGCGAATGAGAATGACCGGAATATTGAGCGCGCGCGCCGCCTCGATTTTGGCATAGGTGGCGCCGCCGCCGGAATTTTTGGTGATGATAAGGTCAATGTGCTTGCCCCGCAGCAGGTCGCGCTCATCGGCAAAATCAAACGGCCCGCGCGCCAAAATCAGCCGGTGCTGCGGCAAGGCGGCCAGTCCCGGCGGCGGGTCTATGGTGCGGATGATATACACATGCTGCGGATAGGCGGCAAAAGGCGCGATGTCCTTGCCGTGGCTCAGAAATATGCGGCGCGGCGCGGTGCCAATGGCGCGTGCGGCCGCCTCAACACTCTCCACCTCATGCCAGTCATCGCCGGCCTCGGCCTGCCATGCGGGGCGCGAGAGCTGCACCAGCGGCACGCCCATATAAGCAGAGGCAAGTGCCGCATGGGCAGACATTTGCGCCGCAAAAGGATGGGTGGCATCCACCACATGTGTGATTTTGGCCTCAGCCAGATAGGCGCGCAAGCCTGCCACCCCGCCAAAGCCGCCCATGCGGAAGGGCACCGGCTGGCGCGGGCTTTGCGTGGCCCCCGCCAGAGACAGGATAAAATCAGCGTTTCGCGCGGCAAGCGCAACGGCCAGAGCACTGGCCTCCGTTGTGCCGCCGAGAATGAGAATCTTCATTGGGTATCCCTATGACAAAACCATGGCTCACCTTTATCGGGCTTGGCGAGGATGGCCGCAAGGGCCTGTCTGCGGATGCCGTTGCGGCGCTGGATCACGCCCGCCTGATTGTCGGCGGGGCGCGCCACCTTGCGCTGATCGGCCCCACAGAAGCTGAAACCTTGGTCTGGCCCTCGCCCATAGACGCCGCCTTTGCAAAGATTCTGGCGCATAAGGGTGAGCCTGTCTGTGTGCTGGCCAGCGGTGATCCGTTTTTTTATGGCATTGGCTCAGTATTGGGCAAATATCTGGCGACCGAAGACATGACCTGCCTGCCCGCGCCCTCCAGTTTCGCGCTGGCCGCCAGCCGCATGGGCTGGGCGCAGCAGGACTGCACGCTGATCTCCTTGCATGGACGGGCGCTGGAAAAAATCATCCGCCATTTGCAACCCAATGCCCGTATTCTCGCTCTGTCCTGGGACGAAACCACACCGCAGAAACTGGCGGCCTTGCTGGTGGCGCGCAGGATGGGCGGCTCGAAGCTCACCATTCTCTCGCGCATGGGCGGCGAGGCCGAGACCATCTGCACCACTCGCGCCGCGCAATTTCATGCGCCGCAGATTGACCCGCTCAATCTGATTGCCCTTGAGGTGGAGGCTGAGACAGATGCGCGCATTATCCCGCTGGCCTCCGGCCTGCCGGATGACTGGTTTATCCATGACGGGCAGCTTACCAAGCGCGACATGCGGGCGCTGACGCTGGGCGCATTGGCCCCGCGCACCGGCGAGGTGCTGTGGGATATTGGTGCGGGGTCGGGTTCGATTTCGATTGAATGGCTGCTGCGTGACACCCGCCTGCGTGCATTGGCGATTGAGCAGCACCCTGCCCGCATTGCCAATATCCGCGCCAATGCGCTGAACCTTGGTACGCCGGACATCGAGATTATCGAAGGGGCCGCGCCGGAGGTGCTGGCGAGTTTACCTGCGCCGGACGCGGTGTTTATCGGTGGCGGCGCCACTAAACCGGGCGTAATTGATGCGGCCTATGCTGCCCTCAAACGCGGCGGGCGGCTGGTGATCAATGCCGTCACCCTAGAGACACAGGCCGAACTCACCGCGCGGCTTAAGGCGCATGGCGGGCGGCTGGTGCAGGTGCAACTGGCAGAGGCCGACAAAGTGGGCGGCTTTCATGGCTGGCGCGCCGCCATGCCGGTGGTGCAATGGGTGGTGACCAAAGCATGATCGCCATTGGATTGGGCTGCCGCAAAAACTGTTCTGGTGAGGAGATGGCCGCGCTGGTGCGCGGGGCTTTGGCGCAGATGGACGCCATAGGCGAGGCGGGGCTTTTTACCGTGCTGGACAAGCAGAATGAAAGCGGCCTGCATGAGGCGGCGGCGATGTTGGACATGCCACTGACCTTTCTGCCGCGCGCGGCGCTGGCTGCACAGATGGAGAATGTACAGACAAAATCGGCCAAAGCGGAGCGGCTTTACGGCCTTGCCTCCATCTCGGAGGCCGCCGCTCTGGCGGGCGCGGGGGCCGGTGCCAAACTCATTTTGCCGCGCATCACCAGCGCCAATGCCACCTGCGCCATTGCTGTTTCGGAGAAACCATGACCGTTCATTTCATTGGTGCCGGCCCCGGCGCGCCAGACCTTATCACCATCCGTGGCCGCGACCTGCTGGCAAAATGCCCGGTCTGTCTTTATGCGGGCTCGCTGGTGCCCAAGGAATTGCTGGGCTATTGCCCGGCGGGCGCCCGCATCATCGACACGGCGCCACTGGCGCTGGACGAGATCGAGGCGGAATTTATCCGCGCCGAGCAAGCGGGTGAGGATATTGCCCGCCTGCATTCGGGCGATCTCTCCATCTGGAGCGCGATGGGCGAGCAGATCCGGCGGCTGGAACGGCTGAATATTCCCTATACGGTCACGCCCGGTGTGCCGAGCTTTGCGGCGGCGGCGGCGGCGCTGCGTCAGGAATTGACCATGCCGGAGGTGGCGCAATCCTTGGTGCTGACGCGCATATCGGGCCGCGCCTCCGCCATGCCGGAGCGCGAAAAGCTGGCGCAATTTGCCCAGACCGGCACGACTCTGGCCATTCACCTCGCCATTCACGCGCTGAGCGAGATTGTTGCCGAGTTGACGCCCTTTTACGGCGCGGAATGCGGCGTCGCCATTGTGTTTCGCGCCTCATGGCCGGATGAGAAGGTTTTGCGCGGCACATTGGGCGATATTCTGGAGAAAGCCGCTGCCAGCCCGATGGAACGCACCGCGCTGATTCTGGTAGGCCCCTCGCTCAACAGGCCGGATTTTAACGAAAGCGCGCTTTACAGTCTGGATTATCGCCGCCGCTTTCGCGGGGGTACACGATGGGGCGATGTGGAATGAGAGCAGCGTGCACAACACTATGCCCCTCTCCCCGCAAGCGGGGAGAGGGTGCATGTCTCGCCCCTGTGGCGCGCCAGCACAGCGCCGTCGCGGTTGAAAATAACAATGTCCAGCGTGCAGGGCAGATGCTGCAAGGCCTTGGCGGCTGTCTCCCAGGCGCGCACAGCCACAAGGCCCGCAATATCCACCTGCGCCGCCTCGGCCAGTTCAAAAGCGTGCTTGGCCGAATTGGCCGCGCGGATACTTTTCGCCAATCCTTCATCTGCCACAAGGCCCGCCAGCCAGTTAAGGTCCACTTCGCCGCGCCGCGAGTGCAGGTCCAGCAGGCCCTGCCCCAGCTTGGTCATTTTGCCCATGCCGCCCGCAATGGTGATGACATCCACAGGGTGTTTGCGGATATATTTCAACATGCCGCCGACAAAATCACCCATATCAATCAGCGCCTGTTCGGGCAGATTATAGAGTTTTTGCACGGCGCTTTCGGAGGTGGAGCCGGTCGCGCCCGCAATATGGGTGAGGCCCATGCCTCTGGCGACATCAATGCCGCGATGAATGGAATTGATCCACGCGGCGCAGGAAAAGGGCACAACAATGCCGGTTGTGCCCAAAATAGAAAGCCCGCCAACAATGCCCAGACGGCCATTCAGGGTGCGCTCGGCCAGTTTTTCGCCGTCGGGAATGGAAATTTCGATCTCCACATCGCCATTGGCGCCCAAGGCCTCCGCCACTTGGCCAATGGCAAGGCGCATCATGGCGCGCGGCACGGGGTTGATGGCCGGTTCACCCACGCTCAAAGGCAGGCCGGGACGGGTCACTGTGCCCACACCTTTGCCCGCCCTGAAGGTGACGCCACTGCCCTTTTCACCAAAGCGGACAGTGGAAACAACAAGCGCGCCATGGGTGACATCGGGGTCGTCGCCCGCATCTTTGATAATGCCGACAGTGGCAGAGCCTGCGCTATTGGCGTGTTTGGCCAGCGCAAACTCCACCTCCGCGCCGCTGGGCAGGGTGATGGTCACGGGGTCGGGAAACACACCGGTCAGCAAAGCCACATAGGCCGCCTTGCTGGCCGCAGTGGCGCAGGCCCCCGTCGTCCAGCCACGGCGCAAATGCGAGGCATCAAATTTTTCACTCATACTGTTTCATACAGTCTGGCCGACTCTGTGCAAAGGAGTTTAGCACAATGAGCCCGCATGAAAACCTGTTGCAGGGCCTTCCCCTCTTTGCCCCCGGCACGGTCTGGCTGGTGGGAGCGGGGCCGGGCGACATCGGCCTTCTCACGCTTCATGCGGTCAATGCCCTGCGTCAGGCGGATGTGCTGGTTTATGATGCGCTGGTGAGCGAGGCGATTTTGCACCTTGCCAAGCCGGATGTGCAGCTTGAATTTGCCGGCAAGCGCGGCGGCCGCCCCTCTCACCTGCAAAAGGACATTACGCAACGGCTGATCGAACTGGCGCGCGAGGGCAAGCGCGTGCTGCGCCTCAAAGGCGGCGACCCGTTCGTGTTCGGGCGTGGCGGCGAGGAGGCGCTGGAACTGGTGAAAGCGGGCATTGCCTTCCGCATTGTGCCGGGCATCACCTCGGGCCTCGCCGGACTGGCCTATGCCGCCATTCCGGCAACCACCCGCGACACCAATGCCGGAGTTATTTTAGCCACCGGCCATAATGCGGAAGGCACAGTGCGAGAGGAAGACTGGGCCAATATGGCCCGCACCGGCCTGCCGATCATTCTTTATATGGCCATGACCAATCTGGCGCAGATCACCCCCGCCCTGCAAGCGGGCGGGCTGAAGCCCGACACGCCGGTGGCCCTGGTGGCGCGCGCCACAACGCCAGAGCAGCGCGTGCTCATCACCACATTGGCGGAGGCTGTGGCCGATGTGGCATTGCATGGCTTTGAATCTCCGGCCATCATTGCCATTGGCGAGATTGTGCGGCTGCATGAAGCGCTCAGCCCGCTGGCGATCAATCTGGAGGCATTATGACACGCGGCCTGCTCATTGCCGCGCCAAAATCGGGCAGCGGCAAAACCACCTTAAGCCTTGGCCTGATGCGGGCCCTCACCCGCAAGGGCATGGCCGTGCGCGGGGCCAAATGCGGGCCGGATTATATTGACCCCGCCTTTCATGCCGCTGCGACAGGACGCCCGAGCTTCAATCTCGACACTTGGGCCATGCCGCCCGCCCTTGTGCAAGGGCTGGCGCAGATCAGCGCCGCAGGCAGTGAGGTGCTGATTTCCGAAGCCTCGATGGGGCTGTTTGACGGCGTGCCCGCCGAACAGGGCCGCAGCGGCGCCTCAGCGGATGTGGCCGCAAGCCTCGGCCTGCCGGTTGTGCTGATTCTGGATGTCACAGGGCAGGCGCAATCGGCGGCGGCCCTTGTCAAGGGCTGTATGACCTATGACCCGCGCATAAGAATTGCCGGCGTCATCCTCAACCGCGTCGGCAGCCCGCGCCATATCCGGCTGGCGGGCGGCGCGATCGAGGCGCTGGGTGTGCCGGTGGTCGGCAGCCTGCCCAAATCCGACGCCGTGGTTTTGCCCGAGCGCCACCTTGGCCTTGTGCAGGCGGGCGAAACGGCTGATCTTGCCGCGCGGCTGGACGCCATGGCCGATTTTATCGAGGCCCATGTTGATCTGGATAAAGTGCTGGCTCTGGCGCCGCCACTGGAGTTCAAAAGCACCTCCGCGCTTGCCCTCACGCCGCCCGGCCAGCGCATTGCCTTGGCGCAAGACGCCGCATTTTCCTTCATTTATCCGCATTTGCTGCATGGATGGCGGGCTTTAGGCGCGGAAATTCTACCCTTTTCGCCACTGGCCAATGAGGGGCCGGATAGAAGTGCTGATGTCTGCTGGCTGCCCGGCGGCTATCCCGAATTGCACGCGGGCGCACTGGCCGCCGCAGATAATTTCCACCATGAACTGAGCCGCTTTGCCCAGACAAAACCGGTGCATGGCGAGTGCGGCGGCTATATGGCGCTGGGCGAAAGTCTCACCGATGCGCAAGGCCATGTTCATCGCATGGCGGGGCTGCTCAGCGTCTCCACCAGTTTTGCCAGACGCAAAATGCAGCTGGGCTACCGCGATGCCACGCTCTGCGCGGCGGGCGCTTTGGGGGCCAAAGGCACGCGCTTTCGCGGCCATGAGTTTCATTATGCCAGCATCACAAGCCTTGGCGGAGACGCGCCCTTCGCGCAGGTTGTGGATGCCTATGGCAGTGCGCCCGCGCCCTCCGGCAGCCAGCGGGGCCATGTGACGGGTTCGTTTTTTCATCTGATTGCGGCGGTGCCATGAAACCTGTTTTTGATGCGGCCTTTCAGGCGCAACTCACCCAGCTGATGCTATGGCGGCGAGATGTGCGCCGCTTCCGGCGCGACCCCGTGCCGGACAGCCTGATCGAAACCTTGCTGGATATTGCCCAGCTTGCCCCTTCGGTGGGCAATGCCCAGCCCTGGCGCTGGGTGCGGGTGGACAGCGCGCCAGCCCGCGCCGCATTGAAGGCCAATTTCGAAGCCTGCAATGCCGAGGCTCTGGCCGAACAGCAGGGCGAGCGGGCCGCACTATATGCTAAACTCAAACTGGCGGGCATGGATGCTGCGCCGCTGCAACTGGCCTGTTTTTGCGACCACACCACCCCGCAAGGCGGCGGTCTGGGCAAGCGCACCATGCCCGAAATGCTGGATTATTCCGTGGTGAGCATGATCACCACGCTCTGGCTGGCGGCGCGCGCGGCTGGCCTTGGCCTTGGCTGGGTGTCGATTCTCGATCCGCTAGCCGCCGCCCGGAGCCTTGAGGTGCCAGAAAACTGGAAGCTGATCGCCTATCTGTGCATCGGCTGGCCGGAGGAGGAACACGCCGACCCCGAACTGGTGCGCCACGGCTGGCAAGAGCGCACATCTCTGGGGCGGGAGGTGATGGTGCGGTAGAGTCTGTTGCCTTCAGGAAAGCCAGCCCCTCACACCTGATAGTCCTTAATGTCGGAAAAGGTGATTTTCGGCCATTTGTCCTCGTCATATTTCAACGAAAAGGCCGAGGGCGAGAGAAACACCGGCGCGCCGTCAAGGTCGCTGGCAATGGCCGAGCCGTTCTGGTCGATAAATTTGTTCAGCTCTGCCTTATCATCGGAGGTGATCCAGCGGCAGATGGAAAAGCGGGTCTGTTCATAGCCGATCGGCAGGCCATATTCTTCCTTCAGGCGCTGCACCAGCACATCCAGCTGGAGCGCGCCGACAATGCCGACCATGGCCTGCGCGCCGTCACGCGGCAGAAACACCTGCACCACGCCCTCTTCGGCGAGCTGTTGCAGCGCCTCTTTCAACTTTTTCGCCTTCATCGGGTCTTGCAGGGTGATGCGCTTGACAATTTCCGGCGCGAAGCTCGGCACACCGCGAAACACAACATCCTCACCTTCGGTCAATGTGTCGCCAATGCGCAAGGTGCCGTGATTGGGCAGCCCCACCACATCGCCGGCAAAGGCCTCGTCGGCAATGGCGCGGTTGCGGGCAAAGAAAAACTGCGGCGCATTCAGGCTCATCGGCTTGCCGGTGCGCACCAGCTTGGCTTTCATCCCGCGCGACAATTTGCCCGAACACACCCGGATAAAGGCAATGCGGTCCCGGTGGTTGGGGTCCATATTGGCCTGAATTTTAAAGACGAAGCCGGTCATTTTCTCTTCTGTGGCGTCAATCATGCGGGTGCTGGCCTGCTGGTTGCGCGGCGGCGGTGCAATTTCGGCCATGGCGTCGATGAGATCCTTGACACCAAAATTGCGCAAGGCCGAACCGAAGAACACCGGTGTCAGATGACCCTGCCGGAACGCGTCCAGATCAAACGGCGGGCAGGCATCCACCGCCAGCCCAATTTCCTCCAGCCAGTCGGCACGATCCTGCACCGGCAGCAGCGCCGCCACACGCGGATCGTCAAAACCGGACACCGCCATAGCCTCGCCGTCACGATCAATCTGGCGCACCTCGTTGCGGCGCAAATCAAATGTTCCGGCAAAACTTTTGCCCGACCCTATGGGCCAGTTGACGGGGGCCGTGTCCAGTGCCAGCGTTTTCTCGATTTCGTCCAGCAGATCAAACGGATTGCGCGTTTCGCGGTCCAGTTTATTGATGAAGGTGACGATGGGAATATCGCGCAGACGACACACCTCAAACAATTTGCGGGTGCGCGCCTCGATGCCCTTGGCGGCGTCAATCACCATAATGGCCGAGTCCACCGCCGTCAGCGTGCGATAGGTATCCTCGGAAAAGTCCTCATGGCCCGGCGTATCGAGCAGATTGAAAATGCAATCGGCATATTCAAAGGTCATCACCGAGGTGACCACGGAAATGCCGCGCTCGCGCTCGATGCCCATCCAGTCCGAGCGGGTCTGCGTGCCGCTTTTCTTGGCCTTCACCTCACCGGCAAGCTGAATCGCACCCCCGAACAGAAGCAGTTTTTCTGTGAGAGTGGTTTTACCCGCGTCCGGATGGGAAATGATGGCAAATGTTCTGCGCCGCCGGGCGGCAGAGGAAATTTCTGACATTTTTAGTCCTGTAATCTTCTGCAAACGGGTTAGAACGCCTGAGGGCAAAGGTCAAATGAATTGACACAACGGGCGGCACATCCGCCGCCTCCCGTCCTTTTAACACCCCAAGAGCGCAAAAGAGCCGGCCCTTTGTTGTCATCTGCGCCGCGTTAAAATTTAGCAAATATTATTGTGTTACGATTTATTAAGTAAGTTCAATATTTTAAACACAGCTTCGCGGAAACCCTCATGCCCCTCATCGCTCTCATCGACGACCGCCAGACGAACCGCACCATCTTCACCCAGCTGGCGCGGGAACTGGCGGAAGATATCGACATTCTGACCTTTGCCAGCGCAGTGGAAGCGCTGGAGACTTTACGCTTCCGTATGCCCGATCTTGTCATCACGGATTATAATATGCCCGGAATGAACGGCGCGGAATTTGTCGAGCGCTTTCGGCTTGTGCCCAATTATGCCGATATTCCGGTGATTGTGATCACCATCCATGATGAGCGCCGCTGGCGGCTGGCGGCACTGGCCGCAGGCGCAACCGATTTTCTCAATTCGCCGGTGGATCATCTCGAATTTATCACCCGCGCGCGCAACCTGCTGAATATGCGCCGGCACCAGGTGCTGCTGGAGCAGCGCATTACCCAGATCCAGAACCAGATTGCATCCCTGCGTGTCTCGAAGGCACATGCCATACAGGAGGCAAACCGTCATGTCCTGCAAGTGGTCAACGGCCTGCCCGCGCTCATTCATGCCGTGACCGAACAGGGACATATTCTGTTTTGCAACGAAGCCTATTCGGCCTTTTCAGGCCGAAGCAAAAACACTCCCCACAATAGTGCTGACGCGGCTGGGGACAGCCTGAGCGCGCAGGATCGCGCCATCTGGCAAACCGGCGTGTGCCCGCCGCCCCATTGGCAGATGCTCTGCGACAAAACCAATATGGAGCACCGGTTTCTTGTGCATAAATCCCTGATCAAAGACCGACAGGGGCGGGTGCAGGCCATTCTGACCAGTGCCATAGCCCAGACTCCGGCTGCAGCCCAGGTTACGGCTGCAGGTGTTGAGGCCGATGCCCCGCCGGACAGCACCGACACATTGCCGGGTCAGGCGCATGTGCTGAACCTGCTTTATGGACCGGGCCGCAAAATCCGGCGCGACGATCATGCCGCGCTGCATCTTGTGCACTGGCCAGCCTTAAGCACCACCGACAGCCCTGTCAGCACCCGCGCGATCCGCACCCTGCTGATCCCGCATCTGCGCCACATGCTGCGCAGTTCAGACATTCTCGCCCGATGGGATGACACCACATTGGCGGTTCTGCAAAGGCAGGTCAGCGGCCCGCAGGACGCATATGTCTATGCCCAGCGCCTTCAGGCCATTATCGACCATTGCGGCACCTTGATGCTGGACACGCCCCTGCCCCATGCGGCCATTGGCGCGGCGCTGTCCCATGCGCGGTGCAACCCGCACATTCTGGTCAGTGCGGCGCGGCAAGCGCTTGAGCGCGCCAAAGAGACCCTGTCCATCTGCATTGCCGGACAGGACAAAAATGTCACGCCCTTGCGCAGGCCTCCCCGGGCTGAACTGCAAATTGCCGAACCCGCCTGAACCAAGGCTCAGTCCGGCAGGCCGCCATAGGGCTCGGACGAAGAATGAAGCACCTCCGGCCCCGGATCATCCGGAGCCTTGGGTTGCGGAAAAATCACCGGCTGACTGCGGATTGGTGCAGGTCTGCCGGTTGGATGCGGGGGTTCAGCCGCAGATTCTGGCACAAGCTCAAGGGTCTCGGCTTCATCCGGCAATTTAAGCGGCGCAGCAGGAGGCGAATATACCGGCGCCTCATAGACAAAAGCGGAGAGATTTTCTTTCGGGCGCGCCCAGCGGAAAGCATCCAGCTTGCCGGTCACCGGCGAAACCGGCCCCCAGATGTCGGACACCACACCATCGGCAACCCATGCCGCATCGCGCGGGGCGCGCGCCGCGCGGGCCAGCCATTCGCGCGCAGGGCCATCCGCAGCACGGGCCTCCTCCAGCTCGGCCATAGCAATGCAGGCGCGGTTGGTGGGCCGCTCCGGCCCGTCAAGCCGCACCAAGGGCGCAAGCACTGTCTCGGCGCGGGCAAAATCACGGGTTGCCATCGCAGCCCGGGCCACAGCCAATATGGCATCCGCCGACTCCGGCGTCATTTTCAGCAGAAGCTCAGCACGCTTGAGCCGCTCGCTGGCTTTGTCCCCTCCCGGCAGGTCGAGATAAATCTGGACAAAATCAGGATGCTGCACTTTGGGCCAGACAGATTCAACCAGCTTGCGGGCCTTGCGCACATCCCCCTGAAGCGTATAGAGACGCGCCACCAATGCAATAGCCGGAACGAGATCGGGGGCGAGAGACATCGCCTCCTTCGCCAGTTTGAGGGCCTCCTGCGGCATATCTGCGGCTTTTTCCAGCGCCAGAGCGGTTTTCAGCACCGCACGCTGGCGGTTGGCGCTGGGTTTATCGATCAGCCGTGCCGCAACAGAACGGTCTATGCTGGCCAGAGCGGCGCTCCAGTCAGCCTGCGCCGTATGATGCTCGAACAGGGCTTCGGCGGCCCAGGGCACAGCCGCGTGCCGGGCGGCCTCGCTGGCATGGAGATGCGCCGCAGCCGTATCCCCGCGCCGCCGCGCCTCGATATGCAGGCCGCGCAAGCCCAGAACCCGCATATCGGGATGTTCGGCCATTTGCGCGAAAGTGGCTTCGGCTGTTGCTCTGTCTCCGGCCATTTGCGCGGTCTGAGCCTTCAGCAGCAAGGCCAGCGGCTCGTCTTTCAGATGTTTTTCGGCTTCACGCGCGGCAAGATGCGCGACCTTCTGATCGCCAGCCCCTAGCGCCACCATGCCGCGCGACACCGCCGCAAAGCCTTTGGCTCGCCGCCGCGCCGAACTGGCCAGACTGACCAGCGAGGGAATGCGCAAAATAAACCGGATCAGCCCCCAGATGATGGACAGCACCACCACAGCCATCAGCAGACTGACACTCCCCACCAGCAGAGACATCTCGATGTGCAGATCACCCCAGTTGATCGCAATATCACCGGGTTGGTCGGCAATCTGGCTGAGCCCAAAGGCCAGAGCCGCCAGAATGATCAGCAAAAAAACCAGACGCAGCATGGCATGTCCTCAATGTTCAGGCTGAACAACAGCCGCCAGAGCCTGATCCAGCAGGGTTTGCGCGGTCTGCTCACCATCCCGGCGGGCCTGAACCTGCCTCAAGACATCTCTGGCCTTATCCTGCGATTGCGGCGGCAGTTGCCGTGCTGTGTCCAGAACGTCCTGCCAGCGCCCCTGCGCCAGTGCCGCACTTATGCGCTGCATCAGAATTGCGGGGTCAGTGGTGACAGCATCCGACCGCGACCGGATTTTCACCAGCTTTTTCGCATGGGCCCACATACGGTCAAAAAAACCACCGGATTCAGAGGGTTCAACCGGCAGCAATGTGGGCGCGAGTGCGGCAAAAGCCTCCCCCAACATGCGGCTGTTGGGCAGGCCCTTGTCCGCATAGGGCGTAAAAAGCGCCAGCTTTGCCGGATCAACATCCAGATCACCCAACATTTTCAACGGTGCGGCAAAAGGCGCATCCCGCGCGATACGCAGATTGAGACTGTCCAGCGCCACCACCATCATGAGGGCGTGCGTGGCTTTGGATGCAGCCTGAACATCACCTTCCTTGCGCTGTTGCGATTGGAAGGCCGCAACGGCGGTCTCCAGCTTCGCCAGACGCGCCTCGGTTTCGGGCGACAGCGAAGCGGCATTATTCGTGCTCACCGGACGCGCCTCCAGAATTTTGATGCGCGTCTCAAGCCCCCGCAGGGCCGCCTCTGTCTGGGCCAGACGGGCCTCGGTTTGCGGCGCGACAACAGGCGGCAGAATATGCAACGCGGGCGCGGCCATAAACACACCACCGGCCACAAGCGCCCCCAGCACCGCCCCTGACACCAGCGATATGAGCATTGCCGGTTTTGCTGGTCTGGATGCAGGCTCAACCGTTTCGGTTTTATCCGGCGCGGCACTCTCCTGCGGCGCGGCGTCCTGCGCGTGCAGCGGGGCAGAGTCTTCAGGCGCGGATAAAGGTTCGCTCATAGCAATGATCCTGTTTTAAACCAGTATAGGGCAGTCTGGCAGAGTCGCAAATGGCCGATCCTTAAAGCAAGGCCAGCAATGCCTTTTCATGGGGCATTTGAGCGATTTCGGGCTGCAAACCCCTCATTTCAAGAGGCCCTGCGACATCATGCGACAGGCAGAGGTGGCGGGAGGGGAGTGCAAGACCTGCCTGCTCCGCCAGCTCCAGACAAAGGGCGCAGCTGCGCCGCGAATAATGCAGCACCGCGCTAACCCTGCCCTGCGCCAGCGCCTGTGCCGCGTCCGGCGTAAAAGTGGTTGCGGCTTGCGCATCATAGGTCTCGACAATAGTGAGCTGTCCCATCGCAAATTTTGTCTCGAACTCGGGCTTGCGCTGACGCCCCGCCAGATACACGAAGCGCTGAAAACCTGAGGCCTTCACCACATCCAGCAAGGCGCGCGCGCCGCCGCTGCCAATAGAGACCGGGCCCTCATGCTGTTTGGCAGTGTGCGCCCCCACCGCAAACAGAGGCAATCCGGCCCAGCCCGGCGGCAAAGGGCTTGAAAACGCATGGGCACTGGTGGCGATCAGGGCTTCGGGCGGCGTGTGCGGCCAGACAGGCTGCAAAGGCACAATGTCAATCACCGGTGAGAGCACAGGCGCGTGCCCAAGCCGCCGCAGCTTGTGCGCTGTGGCTTGCGCGTCGCTCAAAGGCCGGGTGACCAGAACAATCATCGATTTATCTGTGACTCAATAATTCCGGCGGGGTGCGGGCCAGCAATTCATGGCCGGCATCCTCGCCAAGTCTTGCGGCATCCTCAGGACGGCCAACAAAAATCACGTCAAAACTCTGCGCGCCATCGGTGCTCAGAATTTCACCGCGAAACTGCAACCGGCCATGATGATGGCGGGCATAACCGGCAATCGGCGTACGGCAGGAGCCATCCAGCACCCGCAAAAAGGCGCGTTCGGCGATGAGCGCCTGCGTGGTTTCCATATCAAGAATGGGTGCCAGCGCCGCCGCAACCCGCGCATCGCCCTCCCGCGCGGTAATGGCAATCGCGCCCTGCCCGACAGCAGGCAAAAATTCGGCAATATCGAGAATATGCGTTGCGCGATGCGCCAGTCCCAGCCGCTTTAGGCCCGCCAGTGCCAACAGGGTGCAGTCACAGGCCCCACTCTCGACCTTCTCAAGCCGTGTCTCGACATTGCCGCGCAGCAGGGCAGGTTTAAGATCCGGCCGCAGACGCAAGGCTTGCGCTTGTCGCCGCAATGAGGCCGAACCAAAGCTGGCCTGTTGCGGCAATTCGAGTAAATTGGCCGCTCGCGCCGAAATAAAGGCATCCCGCACATCCTCGCGCGGCAAATAACCGGCGATCTCCATGCCCTCCGGCATTAATGTCGGCATATCCTTGGCCGAATGCACGGCAAGGTCGATCTCGCCCGCCAGCAGCGCTATATCCAGCTCCTTGGTGAAGAGGCCCTTGCCGCCCGCCTCGGACAGGGCGCGGTCACGGATCATGTCCCCGGAGGTTTTGATGATGACAATTTCGATCTGTGCCGGGTCGATATGATGGGCAAGGCTGAGGCGGCGCTGCGTCTCATGCGCCTGTGCCAGTGCCAGCGGACTGCCGCGTGTGCCGATTTTAAGAGTCAGTGTGTTGGAATCTATCATTGTCATGGGCCAGATCAGCAGTTTGAGTTGCGTTTCAGCAATGCCGGTTTATTAAGAAGAGGAATAGTCTTTATCGGGAGGCGAAGTAAACCGCAATGATGCGTGTGCTGGGACTTGAAACCACCTGTGATGAAACAGCCGCAGCGATTGTCAGCCTCAATGCCAATGGCAGCGGAGACATTCTGGCCAATGAGGTGATGAGCCAGATTGCCGAACATGCCGCCTATGGCGGCGTGGTGCCGGAAATTGCGGCGCGCGCCCATGTTGATGTGCTGGATCGGCTGATCCGCCGCGCGCTGGATAAGGCGGGCATGAGGCTGAAAGACCTTGACGGCATTGCCGCTGCCGCAGGCCCCGGGCTTGTCGGCGGGGTGATTGTCGGCCTCACCACGGGCAAGGCGCTGGCGCTGGCCACGCGCAAACCCTTCATGGCGGTCAACCATCTGGAAGGGCACGCCCTCACCGCCCGCCTGACCGACGGCATTGCCTTTCCCTATCTGCTGTTGCTGGTGTCCGGCGGCCATACGCAGCTTCTGGCGGTTAAGGGGGTGGGCGATTATGTGCGCCTTGGCACCACGCTGGATGATGCGATCGGCGAGGCCTTCGACAAAATCGCCAAAATGCTGGGCCTGCCCTATCCCGGCGGACCGATGGTGGAAAAGGCCGCGCTGAACGGCAATCCCGAGCGCTTTGCCCTGCCCCGCCCGATGATGGGCCGTCCCAATGCTGATTTTTCTCTCTCCGGCCTCAAAACGGCGGTGCGCATTGAGGCGGAAAAGGTTGCCCCCCTCAGCCAGCAGGATATTGCCGACCTCTGCGCCTCGTTTCAGGCGGCGATTGTCGATGTGATTGCTGATCGTGTGCGCATGGCTTTACGCAGTTTCACCGAAAGGCTGGGCCGGCCCAATGCGCTGGTGATGGCGGGCGGGGTGGCCGCCAATGGTGCCATACGCCGCGCCATTTCGCGCCTGACCAATGAGGTGGGCCTGCCGCTGGTGGTGCCGACACCGGAGCTGTGCACCGACAATGGCGCGATGATTGCCTGGGCGGGGCTGGAGCGGCTGCGCATCGGGCTGATGGACGATCTGACCTTTGCGCCGCGCCCGCGCTGGCCGCTGGACATGACGGCGGAACGCTCTCTCAACGGCAAAGCATGATGGCGAAACAACGGCTCTATGTTGTGGGTGGCGGCGCTTATGGCACGGCGCTGGCTCTGGCCATGCTGCGGGCAGAACGGCATGTCACCCTCCTTCTGCGTGACCCGGCACAAGCCGAAGACATGCGCCAGACCCGGCACAACAATGCCTATCTGCCCGGTATTGCTCTGCCCGCCGCGCTGGACATCACCGCAGATGCAACCCGCCTCAGACAGGCGGAGCTGATCATTGCCGCCATTCCGGCGCAGCATTTACGCGCAGGCTTAAGCGCACTCGCACCGCATATTCCGCCTGAAGTGCCGGTGTTGATTGCCGCCAAGGGCATGGAACAAACCACCGGCCTGTTTATGAGCGAGGTGGCGGCGCAGGTTTTGCCCAAAAATCCGCCGGCTTTATTGTCCGGCCCGAGCTTTGCTGTGGATGTGGCGCGCGGCCTGCCCACCGCCGTGACGCTGGCGGCTCCGACCGAAATTTTGGCGCGCGAGATTGCCGCGCAGCTCGCCTCAAACACCTTCCGGCTTTATCACACGTCTGATCTGCGCGGTGTGGAAATCGGCGGTTCGGCCAAGAATGTGCTGGCCATTGCCAGCGGCATTGCCACGGGGCGCAATCTGGGAGCCAGCGCCTGCGCCGCGCTGATTGTGCGCGGCTTTGCCGAACTGGCGCGCTTTGGCCGCGCCTTCAATGCCCGACATGAAACACTGATGGGGCTTTCCGGCCTTGGCGACCTGATTCTCACCTGCAATTCACCGCAATCACGCAATTTTGCCCTCGGGCTGAAGCTGGGTCAGGGCATGGATGTGGCGCAGGCCTTACAGGGCAAACTGGCTGAGGGTGCCTATACCGCCAGCGCCCTTGCCGCAATGGCACGGGCGCGCCAGATAGATATGCCGATCACCTTCAGTGTTGAGGCGGTATTGCAGGGCCGCATTGGCATTGATGGCGCGATCGACGCATTGCTGGCCCGGCCGGGCCGGGCAGAATCATCAGAATAAGGAGCAATCATGGCGCATTGGCTGATAAAAAGTGAACCGATGAAATGGTCCTGGGCACAGCAGGTGGCCGCCGGACAGGACGGCACCTTCTGGAACGGGGTGCGCAATCACCTTGCCAAGCAACATCTGATGGCGATGCGCTTGGGCGAAACCGCCTTTTTCTACCATTCCAATGAGGGCAAGGAGATTGTCGGCATTGTTGAAATCTGCAAGCTGTTTTATCCGGACCCCACGGATGAAACCGGCAAATTCGGCATGGTTGATGTGCGGGCGGTCAAGCCGCTGGCACGCCCTGTAAGTCTGGCCGAAATCAAGGCCACGCCCGCGCTGGCCAAAATGTCCCTCATCACCTCCGCCCGTCTCTCCGTGCAACCGGTGCGGGATGAGGAATGGGCGCTCATCTGCAAAATGGGCGGAGTGGAGGGGTGAGGGGCATAAATCTTCTTGCAATTCTGGCAGCAGCCGTTGCCGCATGGTTTGCCGGAGCAATCTATTACATGCGTTCAGAGCATTGCAGAATTAAGAGAACGCCGTTGCGTGCGTTCCCTCTCCCCTCATTTTGAAGTGGCCGCAGGTTGTTGTGAGGGATGGGGGGAGTGGTAGTCGATTCCGTTTCAACGCAACAGACACTAATTGCTCTGATGTTATAGGTACAGTGCTCGGCACAATAGGCTAAAAAGCAGCATATCAAGCCGATATTATAGTTTTCGCTTATCGCTGGCTCACAGCCAGTTTGACAGCCAGTGCGGTGAAAGCTGCCGAAAAACTGCGCCGCAGCCACTGCATAATTTTTGGACGCGTCACAACATAATCCCGCATAAGAGCTGCAAAAATCCCATACAGCGCAAAAACAATAAATGTCAGGAGCATGAACACTCCTGACATTTCAATCATTGAGACAAGCGGATGTTCGTCACCTTCACTGATAAATTGCGGCAAAAACGCTACAAAAAAGATGGAGAGCTTGGGATTCAATAAATTGGCAAGAACTGCATCTGAAATCATTCGCAAATCAGAACGTTTGTTCTGTTTTTGAATGCTCAAAGCTCCTGTTTCACGTAGCGCATTCCAAGCCATATACAGCAAATAGACCACACCAACATATTTCACAGCATTAAATATCATTGCACTGCTATGCAAAACAGCAGCAAGACCGGTGAGAGCCGCCATAAGATGCGGTAAAATACCTAACGTACAGCCTAAAGCGGCAACAAGGCTTTTGCGCGGGCCATAGGACAAACCTGTTGATATGGTAAAAACAGCCCCTATTCCGGGTGAGGCGACGACAATCAAGGATGTGATCAAAAACTCTATGCTCATGAGCAGCTCCATCGCCTCAAAAGTTAATCAAAACAGAGACTATTTCTTAAATCTACACACCGCAGGTTGCCTTCACAAGATCCAGCAGCGCCGGATCCTCATAATCTTTGGCGGCGAGTTGTGCGCCGGTGTCCAGCACAGGCGCGCGGCCCAGCGAGGTCATGATGCCGATGGTGGTCAGGCCCGCCTTGACAGCCGCCGTGAGCCCCGAAACGGAATCTTCAAAGCCAACACTCACCGCCGCATCACAGCCCAGCTGCGCAAGGCCGGTGAGATAGGGCAGCGGATGCGGCTTTTGAAATTCAAGTTCCTCGGCCAGCACAATCACCTGAAACCGGTGCTTGAGGCCAAGGGCCTCCAGCATATGGTCAGCATTGGCGCGCGGCGCATTGGTGACAGCCCCGCAGGGCACATGATGTGCATCCGCCCAGTCCAGCAAAGCCAAAAGGCCGGGAAGCGGATGCAGGCTTGTGGCCATTTCGCGGAAGGCGGCCTCCTTGGCATCGGCCATGTCCTGATGCGTATCGACATCCAGATGCGGCAGCAGATCCGCCAGAATCACCGCATTGCTGCGCCCGGAGGCCCGCGTGATAAATTCATCCCGCGTCAGCTGAATGTCATGCGGCTCCAGCATCGCGTTGAAGGCAATGAGGTGATAATGGTCGCTGTCGGTGAGGGTGCCATCAATATCAAATAAAAGACAGGATTTCATCTTATAACCATCACAGAATTTTTAGCCAGACGCGGCAGGAGCCGGCGCATATTCTGCACGCTTATAGCGACACATCCGGCTGTCGGGGAAAAATTCTCACGCGCAATATGGAAAAAAATCGCACTGCCGCGCCCGCGGCGTCGCGGCGCCAGATTATAATCCAGCACAATCACAATGTCATAGACAGGGTCTTGCCGCCACAACAGCTCATGCGAGGCGGAGCATGGTCGGTTGACGCGCCTGTTGTAACGGGGCGCTTCGGGTGCATCGCACCAGCCCCAAAACGGGCGTGTGGCAACCAGCCAGGGGGCCGGTTTGGCCATGCGGTCGGCGCGAAAAAAGCCGCCGCGCAAGGCAAAGCGCCCCTGAGGTGTGCGGCCATCCCCTTCACGTTTAAAAGCGCTGATCCCGCCCGCCCCCAGCGCACAAGGCATATTCAGCCCCGCCACCCGCAGGCGGCCACGCGATTTTGCCCCCGCAACAGCCCTGACCTCCACCCGCCAAATCAACCGCGACACATTCCGCACCCTTGCCCGCATGATTTTACCCTTGCCAATAGCGACAAAAATCCTGCACCCTCACACAGGACTATTCAGATTCAGGTGCGATGATCTATCCATCCACCCGGACTTTCAAAAAGGCAATAGGATTGCCATGTGCGCATGGGACAAAGGATGAGCCAGATTCACAAAATTTTGATTGTCGATTCCGACAATGAATTGCGTGGCGGGCTTGCGGAACAACTCGCGCTTTATCCGGAATTTGAAATTGCACAGGCGCGCAATGGCGCGCAGGCTCTCGCTATGCTGCCGCAGGCCAGGCCGGATCTTATCCTTTTTGATATGGACCTGCCGGACATGAATGGCCGCGAGGCCGTGCGACAGGCCAGAAGCCAGGGATATGCGGGGCCGGTTCTGCTGCTCACAGAGCATATTTCCGATGCAGACCTTGATCCGGCGACCGGCTCCAGCCCGCATGATTATATCACCAAGCCCTTCCGCTTTGCTGTTTTGCTGGCGCGCATTCGCGCCCATCTGCGCCAGTTTGAGGCAGCGGACGAGGCCGCCGTGTCGCTTGGCCCCTATAAATTCAGGCCCAGCCTGAAATATCTGCTGCATGAGCAGGGGCATAAAGTGCGCCTGACCGAAAAAGAAACCGCAATTCTGCGCTTTTTGGCCCGTGCAGGCGGCCAGAGCGTAGCGCGGGATATTTTATTGCGGGAAATATGGGGCTATAATGCGCGGGTCTCCACGCATACGCTTGAAACCCACATCTACCGCCTGCGCCAAAAAATCGAACCAGACCCGTCCCATGCCCGCATTGTTCTGACAGAGCCGGGGGGCTACCGGCTGAACACCTGAACGCCGCCCCGCCGAACACCCATCAACCCACCCGATTCTTTCTGCCACACCGGAAAGCGCCCTATGTCCAACGAAACCATCCGCAGACTACGCCGAGTGCCTTTTCTGGACACTCTGAGCACGGATGCCCTGCGCCTGCTCTCCTTCTCGGGCGAGATACAAATTTTGCGGATTCATGAGGTGCTGTTTGAGGCGGGCAGCGTCTCAAAAGGCGGTTATTTTGTGCTTCAGGGCACAATCGCAATGGAGCAGAACGGACAGGTGATGCACCGGGTCGAGGTTGACAGTCTGATCGGCGAATTGGCATTGATCACCCAAACGCAGAACCCGATGACCGCCATGGCCCTGACCGCCAGCACCCTGCTGCATATTCCCCGCAGCCTGTTTGCCCGCGTTTTACAGGAATTTCCCGAGGATGCCGCCGCATTGCAGAGAAATTTGGCGGATGAAACCAGCCAGCTACAGGCCCGATTGAGGCTGCTGGGCACATATTTCAGCGCATAAAAAAAGCGACCGGAGGGTCGCTTTTTAAAACTCTGTGATATCCGAACACCTCACCCCTTCATCCTTCGAGAGCCTGAGGATAAGGGGCGTGGGGGCCGGGTGGTCTTACTCGACCGGAGCTGCCTCCGGCTTGTTTTCAATGTCTTCGCCGGTGGTCTGGTCAACAACCTTCATCGACAGTTTGATTTTGCCGCGGTCATCAAAGCCCATCAGCTTGACCTTGACCTTGTCGCCTTCCTTAACCACGTCAGAGGGCTTGGAGACACGGGCTTTCGCCAGTTGCGACACATGGACAAGTCCGTCCTTCGCGCCGAAGAAGTTCACGAAAGCACCGAAATCTGTCACCTTGACCACAGTGCCGTCATAAATCATGCCGACTTCCGGGTCTGAGGCAATCGACTTGATCCAGTTGATCGCCGCCTTGATCGAATTGCCATCCGAGGAGGCAATTTTCACTGTGCCGTCATCTTCAATATTGATCTTCGCGCCGGTTTTTTCGACGATCTCGCGGATCACCTTGCCGCCGGTGCCGATCACTTCACGGATCTTGTCGGTCGGGATTTTCATGGTTTCAATGCGCGGGGCAAATTCGCCCAGCTCGGCGCGGGCGCCGGTCAGGGCATTGGCCATTTCGCCCAAAATGTGCATACGGCCGGCATTGGCCTGCGCCAAAGCCACCTTCATGATTTCTTCGGTGATGCCGGAAATCTTGATGTCCATCTGAAGCGCGGTGATGCCTTCCGAAGTGCCGGCCACCTTGAAGTCCATGTCGCCGAGATGATCCTCATCACCCAGAATATCGGAGAGAACCGCAAAACGCTCGCCCTCCAGAATGAGGCCCATGGCAATACCGGCGGTGGGGCGCTTCAGAGGCACACCTGCATCCATCAAAGCCAGCGAGGAGCCGCAGACCGTCGCCATCGACGAGGAGCCGTTGGATTCGGTAATTTCCGAGACGATACGCACGGTGTAGGGGAATTCAGCGGCGGTCGGCAGCATCGGGCGCAGCGCGCGCCAGGCCAGCTTGCCATGGCCGATTTCGCGGCGACCCGGCGAGCCCATACGGCCGGTTTCACCCACAGAATAGGGAGGGAAGTTGTAATGCAGCAGGAAGCGCTCCTTATAGGTGCCTTCCAGACTGTCAATGAACTGCTCATCCTCGCCGGTGCCAAGCGTCGCCACAACCAGCGCCTGTGTCTCGCCACGGGTGAACAAAGCCGAACCATGGGTGCGCGGCAGAATGCCCACTTCCGAAACAATAGGGCGAACGGTTTTCACGTCGCGGCCATCGATACGGATGCCGGTGTCGAGCACATTCCAGCGCACAACCTTGGCCTGCAGGTCATGGAACACTTCCTTGACCATTTCCTTGGAGAATTTGGACTCGCCTTCAGCGAACAAAGCCGCCTCGACCTTGGCCTTGACCGCGTCCACAGCCTTATAGCGTTCCTGCTTGGCGGTGAGCTTATAGGCCTCGCGCAGTTCCGCCTCGGCAATGGCACTGACCGCCGCTTCAGCTTCGGATTTATCGACAATGGCGAGATCACGCGGCTCTTTCGCGGCCTTCTCAGCCAGGCGGATGATGGCATCAATCACCGGCTGGAAACCGGCATGGCCATGCATCACCGCCTGCAACATCACCTCTTCTGAAAGCTCCTTGGCTTCCGATTCCACCATCAGCACCGCGTCGCCTGTGCCGGCCACCACGAGATCGAGAGCCGAATCCTTCATTTCATCAATGGTCGGGTTCAGCTTCAGCGCGCCGTTGATCATGCCAACGCGCGCACCGCCCACAGGGCCCATAAATGGCACGCCGGACAGGGTCAGCGCAGCAGAGGTGGCGACGAGGGCCAGAATATCCGGATCATTTTCCAGATCATGGCTCAGCACCGTGACCACAACCTGCGTGTCATTGCGATAGCCTTCCGGAAACAGCGGGCGGATTGGCCGGTCAATCAGGCGCGAGACAAGGGTCTCTTTTTCGCTCGGGCGGCCTTCGCGCTTGAAATAACCGCCGGGAATACGGCCAGCCGCAAAGGATTTTTCCTGATAATTGACCGTGAGGGGGAAAAAGTCCTGACCGGGCTTGGGAGCTTTGGCCGAAACAACAGTGGCCAGAACGGTGGTTTCGCCATAGGTGGCGAGCACCGCGCCATCGGCCTGACGGGCAATCTTGCCGGTCTCAAGGGTGAGCTTGCGGCCCGCCCATTCAATGACTTCGCGTTGAATATCAAACATATGTCTTTGCTTTCAGTGGTAAACGCCATGTGCAAGACGGCAAGACACTGCCCCCGGGGCGCTGCGCCCCATGAGATAAAGTGTCTTGCGATCCTGCCATGACGAAATCTTAAACTTGCGGAACGGCGACCCCATGCCGCCGTTCTGTAATCTGCACACTGCGCCCCGGGGCGCGACGTGATCAAGCGCTTAGCGGCGGATGCCGAGACGCTCGATGATGCTCTTGTAGCGGGCTTCATCCTTGGACTTGACATAGTCCAGCAGGCTGCGGCGCAGCGACACCATCTTCAAAAGGCCACGACGGGAATGGTTATCCTTGACATGGGACTTGAAATGGCCGGTCAGGTTGTTGATGCGCTCGGTGAGAATGGCCACCTGCACTTCCGGCGAACCGGTATCACCCGCCTTTGTGGCATATTCCTTGATGAGGGCGTCTTTGCGCTCTGCGGTAATCGACATCAGATGTTCCTTTAAGGTTGAGATATTTAAGTGTTTTAAGCCTGATTCTGGCCCATCCGGGATGTCGTCCAGCATGGGTCATGATCAGACTGCGGCCTGCCTCTGTGCAAACCTGCGCGGCTTATAATGGAAAGGGAGAGGTTTGGGAAGGGGAAAAGCATGAAACCTCTTGTTCCCATAGCGGGAATATGCTAATAAAAATTTATGCAAATCATTGCAAAAAGAACGTTGAAACTGTTTTGGGAACAGCACCCGCAAGCGGAAGCTCCGCTGAAAACCTGGCACGGGCTTGTGACAAAAGCCGATTGGACGGGCCCGCATGATGTGAAGCAACAATTTGGCTCAACTGTCGATTTTATAGCCGATAACCGGATCATTTTCGATATTGGCGGCAATAAATATCGGCTCATTGTTCATGTCGCCTATAGGTTCAAACGCGTATTAATCAAATTCATCGGCACCCATAAAGAGTATGACACGATCAAGCCGGAGACACTCTGATGAACATCCGTCCTATCCATAATGAGGCTGATTATGACTGGGCCTTGGCCGAAATCGCACCTTATTTTGACGCGGAGCCACAAGCCGGAACCCCCGATGCCGACCGTTTTGATATATTGGCGGCGCTTATAGCGGCCTATGAAGCACAAAACTGGCCGGTTGCGGCCAGCGACCCTGTCAGCGCTATTATCTATTGTATGGAAATTAAAAATAAAACACAGAAGGATTTGGCGCATCTGCTGGGGTCAAAGTCCCGCGCCTCGGAAATTTTAAACAAGCATCGCGCATTGACATTGCCAATGATTCATAAACTCAGCGCTGAATGGGGCATTCCGGCGGAACTGCTCATTCCACCTTATCCGCTGATAAAAGTTGCTTGAGTGTCCGCTTAGCCCTTGCCTTTCTCTCACAAATCCGTCATAAGCGCCGCTCGATCCGACCGGCTGATCAGGGCTGCCGTGGCGGATTTTTCGCTTCATAAAGAGACGAACAATGGTGAAAACCATTGAAAAACCCAACAAATCCGCAAGGATTATACAAGGAAGAGCAAAATGCCCAAGTTGAAGACGAAATCGGGCGCCAAAAAGCGCTTTAAAATCACCGGCACAGGTAAAGTTGTCTATACCCAGGCTGGCAAGCGCCATGGCATGATCAAGCGCACTAAAAAGCAGATCCGCAACAAGCGCGGCACCAACATCCTGTTCAAAACGGATGGTGACAACATCAAGAAATACTTCCTGCCCAACGGCTAACCCTTTCAGGAAGCTTTTCCGCTTTTTTCTGACATCTGGAGATCATCTATGGCACGCGTCAAACGGGGTGTAACATCCCACGCCAAACACAAAAAAGTTTTCAAGGCCGCCAAAGGTTTTTACGGCCGCCGCAAAAATACGATCCGCGCCGCCAAGGCCGCTGTCGATCGTTCAATGCAATATGCAACCCGTGACCGCAAGGTCAAGAAGCGTACCATCCGCTCGCTGTGGATTCAGCGCCTGAATGGCGCGGTGCGTGAATTCGGCCTGACCTACAGCCGCTTCATCAATGGCCTTGATCTGGCCGGCATCACCATCGACCGCAAGGTTCTGTCGGATCTGGCGATTTCAGAGCCAGCGGCCTTCGCCTCCATCGTGGAAAAGGCCAAGGCTGCACTGCCCGCAATGGCATAAGCCTCATAGCTATTAAATTTTAAAAACCCGTCTCGCTTGAGGCGGGTTTTTTATTGAGCGTATGGTGATATTATCGCTTGTTCGATCTATTTTATCGCTATATTCTATTTATGAAAACAATCATGTTTTCATTAGCGGCTGCAAAAGACCTAGATGCCTTGCCTGTTGAAGCAAGACAGGTCGTGTCGTCTGCATTAACGAATTATGCACTCACTGGGCGTGGTGACGTCAAGAAATTATCAGGCCGCGAGGGCTACAGGCTGCGGATTGGTCGTTATCGTGTGTTGTTTGATGAAGATTAAACTACGATCCTCGCCATTTATATTGGCAAAAGAGACACAACAACTTACCGGAGAGATTAATGAAAGTTCAGTTTTTCACAACCCCCCAAGGAGAGGACATGGCTATTCTTGCAAAAGCAGATTACGAAACGCTGCTGGCGCGGGCCGCCGAGATCGACGAAGACGAAGCAGATGTTGCTCTCTATGACGCGCGCAAAGCGGAGCAATCCCCCGCCCTGCCCAAAGACATCACCGAGCTTATGCTGCGCGGCATGAGCCTGCTGAAAGCCGTGCGGGTCTCACAAGGCAAGACGCAAATGGAAGTCGCTGATTATAGAATGAACATCGGCCAGGGCTATCTCAGCGATCTTGAGTCCGGCAAGCGCAAAGGCACGCCAGAAACCTTGGCCAAACTCGCCGAAATTTATAACGTGCCGAAAGAATGGTTCCTTTAGACGGATCTCGACATTTGCGCCCGCGCGTGGCAAAAGCGGTGCACATTTGTGTTGAGGTCTTATGTCTGAATTGTCCGTTCTCGAAACCGAAACCCTTGCCGCCATTGCCAATGCTGCCGATGAAGCCGCGCTGCAGGCGGTGCGCCTGAGCGCATTGGGCAAAAAAGGCAGCATTTCGGCGCTGCTCGCCACTTTGGGCAAACTTTCGCCCGAGGAGCGCAAAGCCGCCGGTGCCGCCATCAATGCGCTGAAAGACAGCGTGACGGAGGCCCTCAGCAGCCGCAAAAATCTGCTTAAAACCCAAGCCCTCAATGCCCGCCTCGCCCGCGAGACTGTTGACATCAGCCTCAACCCTCGTGAAAGCGGGCTGGAGACGGGGCGCATTCACCCCATCTCTCAGGTGATGGACGAACTCACAGCCATTTTCGCCGATATGGGCTTTGCCATTGCGGAAGGGCCGGATGTCGAAACCGATGATTATAATTTCACCAAGCTGAATTTTCCGCCCGGCCACCCGGCGCGCGAAATGCACGATACATTCTTCTTCAATCCGGCGGCGGATGGTACACGCAAGCTGCTGCGCACCCACACGTCTCCGGTGCAGGTGCGCACGATGCTGGCCAACAAGCCGCCCATCCGCGTGATCTGCCCGGGGCGCACCTATCGCTGCGACTCTGACCAGACCCATACGCCGATGTTTCATCAGGTCGAGGGGCTGGTGATCGAGAAGGGCGCCCATATGGGCCAGCTCAAATGGATTTTGGAAGAATTCTGCAAGGCGTTTTTTGAGGTGCCGAGCGTCACCATGCAATTCCGCCCCAGCTTCTTCCCCTTCACCGAACCCTCGATGGAAGTGGACATTCAGTGCTCACGCAAGGGGGGCGAAATCCGCTTTGGCGAGGGCAGCGACTGGCTGGAGATCTTGGGCTGCGGCATGGTGCATCCCAATGTCATCCGCAACTGCGGCCTCGACCCTGACGAATATCAGGGCTTTGCCTGGGGCATGGGCATCGACCGCATTGCCATGCTCAAATATGGAATGCCGGACCTGCGCCCCTTCTTCGAGGCGGATGTGCGCTGGCTGTCGCATTATGGCTTCAGGCCGCTGGATTTGCCCAGTCTAGCGGGGGGATTGAGCGCGTGATATATTCGCTAAAATTATGTATATGGAGCTATGTCCATGACCAAAACCTTAGCAACATATGAAACGCTCGCGCTCAAGCTTTTAAAAAAAGAGCTTGGTCAATTTGTAGAAAGTGTTCACGTTGAAGAAAAGCTGGATCATGCTGATGATCCCGCATTGTTTTTTGATGCAAACCTCGATGAAACGGCACCTTCAGACATAGGCAAAAAATTTATCTATGCCCATTTGCTTTTGCGCAACAGGCTGGAAGCTAAAGGAGAGATGCGCTTTCCTTATCTGACGACACGCCGACCGAGATCCGATAATAAGCCAACCGAGCAAATTTTAAACTATCCAGAGGGTTCTGTTGCCAAACGGAGCGCGAACCATTGATTGACTCGCTGCTCGCCTTAGCTGCAGAATTATCTGTAAAAGTGAATGCAAATGAGGCTGATTTGCGCCGTGCCACATCAACGGCTTATTATGCAGCATTCCACGCCTTGTGTGAAATGCTTGCGGATCAGATGATACCATTAAAAAAATCACCGTTAGATGTAAGGCTTTCTCGGCTATATGTGCGTGTTTATAGAAGCGTAAAACATGAGCATATATGGAAACGCGATCTATTTCAAAATTCGGATGCAACAAAAACCGTGCAAACAAGCCTCGATAATTTACGGCAAAAGCGCATTGAAGCGGATTATATTCCGCTTACATTTCCTTATTTAAGCACAGAGGTGAATGATTTTATTTCAGAGGCGCGAGAAACTGTTGCGAATATTCGAGCCTTAAATGAAGCAGATAGATTATCACTCACCGTAAATATGCTGATTGGCCCAGAAAAGCCTGAAACCGGGCAAAAGAAAAATACGAAATGACACTTTTGCACATTGAAATAGAAGACAGCCGCCCTGTAGACGCCCATTGTGACGATAAAAGCCTGCATGTCACCCTCGCCGATGGCCGCAAGCTGGAAACGCCGCTGTGGTGGTATCCGCGCCTGCTGAATGCCCCCTTGCCTGCCCGCCAGCACGTTGAATTCATGCCCATGGGCATTCATTGGCCGGAAATTGATGAAGACATCAGCATTGCCAGTATATTACGCGGGGCGAAAGCACCGGGGGCAAAACAGCTTGAACAACTCATTTGATGAATCTCATGTCAAAAAAAGTTAAACTATCGACACAAGCGCAGGAAGTTCTGAACAGACATCTGTTTCTGCAACATATATTGCCTGCCGGATTCGTGTCTTTTATTCCTGAATTTGACGAGGGCATCGACTTAATAATTTATCGTGAACGTGACAATCTGTTGTTCAAAATTCAACTGAAATCACGCTGGACGGTAGACAAAAAATATTTTGGCAGAGACATTTGGGTCGCTTTTCCTGGAAACGAAAAGTCAAAATCACCTTGGTATCTGATGCCACATGATCTGATGGTCGCGCGGGCACCTGATACATTTAAAACCAGCAAAAGCTGGCATAAAGGCGCATATAGCAGCGCCTCACTCAGCACAAAAACAAAATCAGAATGTGAAGAATTCTGCATCACAGACTATATTGAAAAAATGAACATTATAGAAATTAACAAGCTCCGCGTCGATTACGCGACTGAATGGTAATAGAATGAAACTCACACTCTCCTGGCTGAAAGCCCATCTCGACACCTCCGCCTCTTTGCAGGACATCACCAGCACCCTGACCAAAATCGGTCTGGAGGTAGAGGGTGTGGAAGACCCCGCCGCCAAGGTGCGCGGATTTTCCATCGCTTATGTCGTATCTGCCGAAAAACACCCCAATGCCGACAAACTCCGCGTCTGCATGGTGGATGACGGCTCCGGCACGCCGGTGCAGGTGGTCTGCGGCGCGCCCAATGCCCGCGCGGGCATGAAAAGCGTGTTTTCGCCAGCGGGCACTTTCATCCCGGGCAAGAATATCACGCTGGCCAAGGGCGTTATTCGCGGCGTGGAATCGAACGGCATGCTCTGCTCGGCCTTCGAGCTTGAACTCTCCAATGATCATGATGGCATTATCGACCTGCCAGAAGACGCGCCTATCGGCATGGCCTATGGCGATTATCTCGGCCTGAATGATCCGGTGATTGACATCAACCTCACACCCAACCGCCCCGACGCCACCAGCATTTACGGCATTGCCCGTGATCTCGCCGCGGCGGGCCTGGGCGTGTTAAAGACCCAAAAAATTGTGGCCGTCAAGGGTGAATACCCCTGCCCTGTGGCGGTGAAGCTGGATGTTGCGCCGCATCTGGCACCTGCCTTTGCGCTTCGCCTTGTGCGCGGCGTCAAAAACGGCCCCTCGCCGGAATGGATGCAGGCGCGCCTTCGCGCCATTGGCCTGCGCCCCATTTCCGCGCTGGTGGACATCACCAATTTCATGACCTTTGATCAGGGCCGCCCGCTGCATGTGTTTGACGCCAATAAGGTTTCAGGTGCCTTGCATGTGCGTATGGCGGCCACGGGCGAGCAGATTGTCGCGCTGGACGGCAAAACCTATACGCTGGACGAGAGCATGGTGGTCATTGCCGATGAAGCAGGCGTTGAAAGCATCGCCGGCATTATGGGCGGCGAGGCTTCGGGCTGCGACGAGAACACCACCGATGTACTGATTGAATCGGCGCTGTGGGACCCCACCAACATTGCCCGCACGGGCCGCGCGCTTGGCATTATTTCCGATGCGCGCTATCGGTTTGAGCGCGGCATTGACCCTGCCTTCTGCGTGCCCGGCGCTGAAATGGCGACCCAGTTGGTGCTGGACATCTGTGGCGGCATGCCGTCCGAATTGGTGGTGGCGGGCCATGTGCCAAAGCCGGACAAAACCATCACCTTCCCTTATGCCGAGACCAAGCGCCTCACAGGGCTGGATGTGAGCGCGCGGCAAGCCAATGAAATATTGGGTAAATTGGGCTTTACAGTCACGCCGGAGGGCGCAACCGCACAGGTGAAGGTGCCCAGCTGGCGGCCGGATGTGGAAGGCAAAGCCGATCTGGTGGAAGAAATTATCCGCATTGTCGGGCTGGAACATGTGGACTCTGTGCCCTTGTTGCGGCTGGACACCGCCGTGCCCAAGCCGGTTTTGACCCTGCTGCAAAAGCGCACACGCGGCGCCAAGCGGGCACTGGCCGCGCGCGGGCTGGTGGAGGCTGTCACATGGTCGTTCATCTCGAAAGAGCGTGCCACATTGTTTGGCGGCGGTGCGCCGGAATTGGCCTTGGCCAATCCGATTGCCGCCGACCTCTCCGACATGCGCCCCTCGCTGCTGCCCGGCCTGCTCAGCGCAGCGCAGCGCAATGCCGACCGCGGCACCGGCGATGTTGCCCTGTTCGAGGTGGGACAGATTTTTAAAGGCGACGGCGAAAAAGACCAGTATATTGCCGCCAGTGCGGTGCGGCGCGGCACTGCCCGCCCCAATGGCACCGGGCGGCATTGGAGCGGCGCGGCGGGCCATGTTGACCTGTTCGACGCCAAGGCCGATGCGCTGGCTCTGCTCGCCAGCCTGGGTGTGGTGCTGAGCGGCCTGCAGATTTCGGCCAGGGCGCCAGATTTTTATCATCCCGGCCGCTCCGGCATTCTGCATTTTGGCCCGAATGTGATCGGCCATTTTGGCGAATTCCATCCCCGCACATTAGAAGCACTGGATATTTCCGGCCCGCTTGTCGGGTTTGAAATTATACTGGATAAAATTCCAGCCCCGAAGGCCAAGCCCACCAAGGTCAAGGGCAAGCTGGTTTTGAGCGAATTCATGCCGCTGGAGCGCGACTTCGCCTTTGTGGTGGACAGCTCAGTTCCTGCTGCGGATGTGCTGAAAGTGGCGCAATCGGCAGACCGCGCGCTCATCACCGACGGGCGGGTGTTTGACGTTTATGCCGGCCCCGGCATTGCGGAAGGCAAAAAATCGGTCGCCATTGCCCTGACCCTGCAACCGCGCGAAAAAACCCTGACCGATGTCGAGTTGGAGGCGGTGGCGGCAAAAATTGTCGCGGATGTCACCAAAAAAACCGGCGGAACATTGCGCGCATGAGTGAGGATCGTCCTGAGGCCCAGCTTAATTCGCCCTCCTACCGGCTGGCGGCGCTGGATCAGGACTTTCTGCTCGGAGATTCCATGCGCGGGCTGCGCTTTCAGCTGGAATATGAAAAAACCGAGGAAGCCCTACGCCAATGGGGCATTCTCTCGACAATCGTGGTGTTTGGCTCGGCCCGCATCCGTGAGGATGGGCCGCAGCAGCATAGATTATGGTATGAGCAGGCACGCCGCTTTGCCCGCATCGCCTCAGAGCGCGGCGGCGCCAAGCACGCCAACGATGGGCAGCGTGAAAATGTCATCTGCACCGGTGGCGGCCCCGGCATTATGGAGGCGGCCAATCGCGGCGCGGCAGAGGCGGGCGCGCCCTCCATCGGGCTCAACATCACCCTGCCGCATGAGCAGATCCCCAATATATATACAACGCCGGCGCTGACCTTCCGCTTTCATTATTTTACCATGCGCAAAATGCATCTGGCCATGCGCGCCAGAGCGCTGGTGGCCTTTCCCGGCGGCTTTGGCACCTTTGACGAATTGTTTGAAATCATGACTCTGGTGCAGACCCGCAAAGCCCCGAAAATTCCCATCATTATGTTTGATAAGACCTATTGGACTTCGGTGGTCGGTTTTGATGCGCTGGTTGCAGCAGGCATGATCGCGCCGGAGGACCTGACGCTGTTTCATTTTGTTGAATCTGCAGAGGAAGCCTGGGACATCATTGCCCGGAGTCAAGCTGCCGCCTGAACGGGCTAAACTCTATTGCATTTCAACGCAACGGGCTCCCACTATGGCGGGTAAGAGGGCCAAGGTGAGGAAAAAACCGTCATTGCGATGAGGCGAAGCCGAAGAAGCAATCCAACCCATGTTCAAGCCTCTGGATTGCTTCACTGAACTTCGCAATGATGACACCCCTCATTATAGTCCTTCTGCCGGAGGGCGAAGAGGTACGCACAAAGAATTTGCATCTCGAACTAGAGCATGCTGTTTTGAGGTGAAAACACACTGTGAGCGTTCCTTCTCCCCGTCATCCTGAGGAGGCCGTAGGCCGTCTCGAAGGATCAACGGGGAGAAGGACAGGATGAGGGGCTTGGAATCATAAAAATGCCCCTCATCCCACCCTCTCCCCGCGCGGCGGGGAGAGGGAGACGTTTCCACCTAAAAACAGCATGCTCTAAGGCAAAACTGAGCTTCACGCCACGCGGGTGCGGTCAAATTCACCGCCCTTGCGGTAACGCTGCAAATAAGCGGGGGCAACAGCCTCGAAAGCTGTGGGCGTAATTCCGAGACCGCGCAATGTATGGCCCAAAGCCTCTGCCGCGGGCGACACAATATTGTCGGTTTCCAGCAGAGTCACCTGATCACGGGTGGTGAGAAATTCCGGTGGCAACAAGCCGAGAGAAACTGTGTTGAGAATTTCCGTTGCCAGAGCCATGAGGCGCGCACCAGCAAAAGGCACCGGCAACAGCAGGCGCTTACGCTCGGTCTGAGCCAGAACAAACTGCATCAGGCTCTTGAAGCTGGCGACTTCCGGCCCGCCAAATTCATAAACCGTGCCCGGCATGCCCGCACCGCTCGCCAGCCTGACCATAGCCTCGGCAATATCCCCGACAAACACCGGCTGAAATTTGGTTTCACCACCACCGATCAGCGGCAGGGCCGGCAAAATACGGGCCAATGTGGCAAAGCGGTTGAAAAACGTATCTTCCGGCCCGAAAATCACCGAGGCACGGGTAATCATCGCCGCCGGAAAGGCCTCCTGCACCGCCGCCTCGCCGCGCCCGCGGCTGGCTGCCGCCACCGAGGCACTGTTGACATCCGCGCCAATGGTCGACATGTGAATCAGTGCAGGCACGCCCGCCGCTGCGGCTGCGCGCGCCACGCCCCGTGCGCCAAACACCTGCACCGCCTCAAACGACTGGCGGCCGGACTGTGTCAGCAGGCCGACAAGATTGATGACGAGATCCGCCCCCTGCACAGCGCTGGCCACCGAGGCCGGATAGCGCAGATTGGCCTGCACCGCCTGAATTTGTCCGACCCCGCCCAGCGGCTGCAAATGAAACGCCAGATCAGGCCGACGCACCGCCACACGCACCCGCCAGCCCTGCTTTGCAAAGGCGCGCACCAGATGACGGCCAACAAAACCCGACCCGCCAAAAATCGTGACAAGACGCGGAGCTTCATTCGAAGTGAGTGCGGAAGACGAGACGGACATGCAAAATCCTTTGAGTGACTTTATAGGCCGATCCATAGCCAAATTTGTTCAAAAAGTATAGGCAGCAAATGCGTCTGCCCACAATCAGCAACCCTTGCGCCAACCCCTTACGAAACGGGCGGCCCGTGTTGTTTTGGCCTTACCATGCCTTAATTAGAGAGTCTCTTGCAATTATGTGAAGACTATGCAGACATAATGCAATTTAAAGCGGTTTGGGGAGTTTACACACACGGCAAGTCACGCTCTTATAAGCAGATAGAACAACAGGAACGCCATAAAGTTCAGGTCATCTGAGGCAGGTTCAGCAGCGTCGAGGGCAATCATGACCAGCATTCCCATAGGTATCCTTACCATCTCCGACCGGGCCAGCCGTGGGGAATATCAGGATAAGGGCGGCCCCGGCATTGAAGCGGCGCTGAGCGAGCTTTTATCCTCAAGCTGGTATGCCATCCGCAAAATTGTGCCCGATGAGCAGGATCAGATCACCGCCGCGCTGATTGAGCTGGCGGATGTGCATCATTGCCCGCTGATTCTGACCACCGGCGGCACCGGCCCGGCTCTGCGGGATGTGACACCGGAGGCCACACGCGCCGCCATCACCCGCGAGCTGGCCGGTTTTGGCGAGGCCATGCGGCTGGCCAGCCTGAAAGAGGTGCCCACCGCCATTCTCTCGCGCCAGCTTGCCGGCACGCGCGGTGCCTCACTCATCATCAATCTGCCGGGCAAGCCCAGCGCCATCCGCACCTGTCTTGATGCTGTCTTTGCCGCCGTGCCTTATTGCATTGACCTGATCGGCGGCGCGCGGCTGGAGACCAACCCTGCCTTCTGCACCGCCTTTCGCCCCAAAAGCTGATCCATCTTCACCCAGAGCCACGCATGACCGATATAACCGAAACCCAAGAGGCAAAATTGATCGAGACGCACGCTGCAACGCCATTGGCCTCCCCAGACGTATCGCCGGAGCAGACCGTGGCCCTTCTGCGCGACGCGGTGCTGGCCAAGCTGATTTCGGCTGTGGGCAAAGATCCGGTGGTGGCCAGCAGCCGCGACTGGTTTGTCGCCACCGCCCTTGCCACCCGCGACCATGTGGTGGCGCGCTGGATGGCCTCCACCCGCGCCACCTATAAGGCCCAGACCAAGCGCGTCTATTATTTAAGCCTTGAATTTCTCATCGGGCGGCTGCTGTTTGACTCGCTGAGCAATATCGGCATTGCCGAGCCGATGCGCGCCGCCCTTAAGGAACTGAATGTTGACCTCGACACATTGCGCGCGGTGGAGCCGGATGCGGCCCTTGGCAATGGCGGCCTTGGCCGCCTCGCCGCCTGTTTCATGGAAAGCATGGCCACGCTGTCGGTGGCGGCCTATGGCTATGGCATACGCTATGACAATGGCCTGTTCCGGCAGGTGATCAAGGATGGCTGGCAAAAGGAATATCCCGAGGACTGGCTGTCCTTTGGCAACCCTTGGGAATTCGAGCGGCCAGAGGTGGATTACACCATCGGCTTTGGCGGCGATGTGGAAGCCAAGCTCGATGCGGATGGCAATGAAAGCTACGCTTGGCATCCGGCGGAAACGGTTGAGGCCGTGGCCTATGATACGCCGGTGGCGGGCTGGCGCGGGCGTCATGTCAATACATTGCGGCTGTGGTCGGCGCGCGCACCCGACCCGCTGCGTCTCGATGCCTTCAACCGCGGCGATTATATCGGCGCGCTCACCGAACAGGTGAAGGCCGAATCCATTTCCAAAATTCTCTACCCCAGTGATGAGACACCGGCGGGGCAGGAATTGCGTCTGCGGCAGGAATATTTCTTTGCGGCGGCCTCGCTGGCTGATCTTCTGCGCCGCCACATGCAGCAAAATGGCGATATCCGCAGCCTGCCGGAGCGCGTCGCCATTCAGCTCAATGACACACACCCCGCCATTGCTGTGGCCGAACTCATGCGCATTCTGCTCGATGTGCATCATCTGGGCTGGGCGGAGGCGTGGGATATCACGCAAAAGACCATATCCTACACCAACCATACGCTGCTGCCCGAAGCGCTGGAGACTTGGCCGGTGCAACTGATGGAGCGGCTGCTGCCGCGCCATATGCAGATCATCTATCTCATCAATGCCTATCATCTCGACGGTCTGCGCGATGCAGGCCATCAGGACGGCGCGCTGATGTCCTCGGTCTCACTGATCGAGGAGGGCGGGGGCAGGCGCGTGCGTATGGGAAACTTAGCCTTTTTAGGCTCGCATAAGGTCAATGGCGTGTCCGCTCTGCACACAGACCTGATGCGCAAAACCGTGTTCAGCAATTTCCACACCCTTTATCCAAACCGGATCACCAATAAAACCAATGGAATAACCTTCCGGCGCTGGCTGTTTGAGGCCAATCCGGGCCTGACCGCGCTGCTGCGCGAGGCCTGCGGCGAGGGTGTGATGGACGACATCAGCCTGCTGGAAAATGCCGGAAAACTGGCGCATGACAGCGCCTTCCGCGACCGGCTGATCGAGGCGCGCCGCGCCAATAAGCAGCGCCTTGCCAGGCTCGTGCTGGACCGGATGCAGATCAAACTTGACCCCAATGCGCTGTTTGATGTTCAGATCAAGCGTATCCATGAATATAAGCGCCAGTTGCTCAATATTCTGGAGACCATCGCGCTTTATAATGCCATCCGCTCGCAGCCGCAGAAAAACTGGGTGCCGCGCGTCAAGATTTTCGCGGGTAAAGCTGCGGCCAGCTATCATCAGGCCAAGCTCATCATCAAGCTGGCCAATGATGTGGCCAAAATTGTCAATAATGATCCGGTCATTCGCGGACGGCTGAAGGTGGTGTTTCTGGCCAATTATAACGTGAGCCTTGCCGAAACCATCATTCCGGCGGCGGATTTGTCCGAGCAAATTTCGACCGCCGGTCTGGAGGCTTCCGGCACCGGCAATATGAAGCTGGCGCTCAATGGCGCGCTGACCATCGGCACAATGGACGGGGCCAATGTGGAAATTCATGAACGGGTGGGCGACGACAATATCTTTATTTTCGGCCTGCGCGCCGATGAGGTAGAGGCCTGTCGTGCCGGGCGGCAGGGCGGGCGCGAGACCATCGCCAATTCGCCGATTTTAAAGGATGTGATCGCAGCGATTGAAACCGGCCTGTTCTCTCCCGGCGAACCGGAGCGCTTCCGCGATATTGTGCAGGCGCTGCAAAACTGGGATCATTTTCTCGTCACTGCGGATTTTGACTCCTATTATGCGGCGCAGCGCCGCGTTGATGACCTGTGGCATGACCCCGCCAAATATTGGGCGGCCAGCCTGTGGAACACAGCCCATGTCGGCTGGTTCTCGTCCGACCGCACCATCAGCGAATATGCTTCGGAGATATGGCAGGTGCCGGTGAACAACGGAGTTTAACCTTATAAAAAGAATAGAGGATTTCAACTTTATAGGTGTTTGCGTTTTGAAGTCCTTTTCCCCTCACTCTTCGACAGGCTCAGGATGAGCGGGGGCTGAAAAGGAGAAAGATCAAGAGGAGGGAAAATCGTCATTGCGAGCGAAGCGAAGCAATCCATATAAAATTATGAATGCCCAAGTCATTATGGATTGCATTCGTCGGCTTCGCCGCCTCGCAATGACGGTTTTATCCTCTCCGCCCTTCGACATGCTCAGGATGAGGGGAAGAGAATGGTTTGAGCCTGTTAAAAATACTAATATAATAAATAAAACAAAGGGATGGAAATATGTCCACACAAGCGGACTGGCATCTGGATGAGGGGACGGTGCAGGCCATTCTGACCGCCCGGCATGGCGACCCCTTTGCCGTGCTGGGACTGCATGACACTGGCACGGGGCTGGCGCTTCGCGCCTTTGTGGCGGATGCTGTGGCTGTCGATGTGCTGGACGCTGCGGGCACCGCGCTCGCGCCGCTCAGCTGCCGCGATGCTGCGGGCCTGTTTGAAGGGCTGGTGCCAGCCCCGGCACGGCAGGGCTATCGCTTGCGCGCGCATTATGCCGATGGGGCACAGTGGACCTTTGACGACCCCTATCGTTTTGGCCCGATTTTGGGCGAAATGGATGATTATCTCGTAAAAGAAGGCACGCACCGCGCCCTGTATGAGCGTTTGGGCGCGCATGAACTGGTGCATGAGGGCATAGCGGGGGTGCATTTTGCTCTTTGGGCGCCCTCGGCGCAGCGCGTCTCCGTGGTGGGGGATTTCAACGGCTGGGATGCCCGCCGCCATATGATGCGCAAGCGCATTGACTCCGGCTGCTGGGAAATGTTCATCCCCGCTTTAAGTGCTGGTGCCATCTATAAATATGAGCTTATCGACGCCCATGGGCATATATTGCCGATGAAGGCTGACCCCGTCGGTTTTGCTGCCGAAATGCGCCCGGCGACTGGCTCTGTGGTTGCACCGAAATATACCATGAACTGGACGGACAACGCCTTTTTAGCCGCGCGGCACAAGTCAGACCCGCGCCGCAGCCCGATGTCGGTCTATGAGGTGCATCTCGGCTCCTGGCGGCGGAGGGAGGGCGGCGGGTTTCTGTCTTATGACGAACTGGCCGACCAGCTTATTCCTTATGTGGAGTGGATGGGCTTCACGCATATCGAACTTCTGCCCGTCTCCGAACATCCGCTGGACGACAGCTGGGGCTATCAGCCCATTGGCCTGTTTGCCCCCACCAGCCGCTTTGGCGACCCGCAGGGCTTCGCCCGCTTTGTGAACCGCGCGCATCAGGCGGGCATAGGCGTTATTCTGGACTGGGTGCCCGCGCATTTCCCCACCGATATTCATGGGCTGGCGCAATTTGACGGCACGGCTCTTTATGAGCACAGCGACCCACGCCGTGGCTTTCATCCCGACTGGAACACCGCCATTTATGACTTTGGCCGCTCCGAAGTGACGAATTTCTTGGCCGCCAACGCGCTCTATTGGCTGGATAGATATCATATTGATGCCTTGCGCGTTGATGCTGTGGCCTCGATGCTCTATCTCGATTATTCGCGCAAATCCGGCGAATGGCTGCCCAATACGGATGGCGGCAATGAAAATTATGAGGCGGTGGCCTTTCTGCGCCGCTTTAATGAGCTGGTCTATGCCACCCACCCCGGCGCAATCACCATAGCTGAAGAATCCACCGCCTGGCCGGGTGTGTCGCAGCCCGTTTATAATGGCGGGCTTGGCTTTGGCTTTAAATGGAATATGGGCTGGATGCATGACACGCTGGACTATATGGCGCTGGAGCCGGTGCATCGCAAATATCACCATTATAAAATGACCTTCGGCCTGCTTTATGCCTTTTCGGAGAATTTTGTCCTGCCTTTGAGCCATGATGAGGTGGTGCATGGCAAAGGCTCGATTTTGGGCAAAATGCCGGGCGATGAATGGCAGAAATTTGCCAATCTGCGCGCCTATTATGGGTTTATGTGGGCACATCCGGGCAAGAAACTGCTGTTCATGGGGCAGGAATTTGCCCAACGCGCCGAGTGGAATTTTCGCCAAAGTCTGGACTGGCACCTGTGCGAGACCAGCCCGCATCGCGGAGTGCAGCTGCTGGTGCGCGACCTCAACCAGCTTCACCGCACCCTGCCTGCCCTCTCCAGTCTCGACTGTGACGCCAATGGCTTTGGCTGGATTGTGGCCGATGATGCTGACCAGTCCGTCTATGTGTTTATGCGCAGTGATGGTGCCGCACCGCCGCTGGTGATTGTGTGCAATTTCACGCCGGTGCCGCGCGAAACCTATCGCATTGGCCTGCCCAAAGCCGGAGTCTGGCGCGAAATTCTCAATACAGATGCGGCCATCTATGGGGGCAGCAACAGCGGCAATCAGGGGCAGGTGACGGCCATGCCTCATGACTCGCATGGCCAGCCTGCCAGTGCGGAAATCTTCATTCCACCACTTGCCACGCTCTATTTTCAGTTTGATCCTACGGTATGAACGCGCGCTCATCGCGGCAGATATAAGCCGCATCTATAAAGAAAAAGGGGAAATGCCAATGTCGACACAAAAAAAGCCTACCGGACCCCTCTCACGCACCGCCATGGCCTATGTGCTGGCGGGCGGGCGTGGCTCCCGCCTGATGGAACTCACCGATAAGCGCGCCAAACCGGCGGTCTATTTTGGCGGCAAGTCGCGCATCATTGATTTTGCCCTTTCCAATGCGATGAATTCAGGCATCCGCCGCATTGCGGTCGCCACACAATATAAGGCGCACAGCCTGATCCGTCATTTGCAGCGCGGCTGGAACTTCTTCCGGCCCGAGCGCAACGAGAGCTTTGACATTCTGCCCGCCAGCCAGCGCGTCTCCGAGGAAATGTGGTATCTGGGCACAGCCGATGCTGTTTATCAAAACATTGATATTATTGAATCTTATGCGCCAACGCATATTGTGCTGCTCGCCGGTGACCATATATATAAAATGGACTATGAGGAGATGCTGCAACAGCATGTTGAGCAGAAGGCCGATGTCACCATTGGCTGCCTGGAGGTGACGCTGAAAGAGGCCACCGGCTTTGGCGTGATGCACATTGACGAAACCGACCGGATCATCTCCTTTCTCGAAAAGCCGAAAGACCCGCCGCCTATGCCCGGCAAGCCGGATGTGGCGCTGGCCTCGATGGGCATTTATGTGTTCGAAACCAAATTCCTGATTGATCTGTTGCACAAAGACGCCGCAGACCCGCATTCCAGCCATGATTTTGGCAAGGACATCATTCCCTATATCGTGCAACACGGCAAAGCGGTGGCGCATCACTTTTCCAAATCCTGCGTGCGCTCCAGCTTTGAAACCACCGCCTATTGGCGCGATGTCGGCACAGTGGATGCCTATTGGGCAGCCAATATTGACCTGACCGACGTGCAGCCGGACCTTGACCTTTTCGATCAGGACTGGCCGATCTGGACCTATGCCGAAATCACCCCGCCCGCCAAATTTGTGCATGATATTGAGGGGCGGCGCGGCTATGCCTTATCCTCGCTGGTGTCCGGCGGGTGTATTGTCTCCGGCTCGTCGCTGCGCCGTTCGCTGCTCTTTACCGGCGTGCGCGCCAATTCCTTCTCGAAAATCGAAAATGCCGTGATTTTACCCTATGTTGATATTGGCCGCTCGGCAGAGCTGACCAATGTGGTGGTGGACCGCGGGGTGAAAATTCCCTCTGGTCTCGTGGTCGGGCAGGATCCCGAACTGGATGCCAAGCGCTTCCGCCGCACAGAAAACGGCATCTGCCTGATCACCCAACCGATGATTGATAAGTTGGAGCATTTTTAAGTTTTGATATATCTGTTGTGAGCGTTCCTTCTCCCTTTGGGAGAAGGTGAGGATGAGGGCATCTTATGAAAAAATGGCCTATATTTGACCCTCACCCTCACCCTCACCCTCTCCCGGGGGGAGAGGGTATTTTTCGCGCCAATAAAAAGTTTTAAGCCTATGAAACCGCTCAAAATTCTCTCTGTCGCCTCCGAGCTTTATCCGCTGATCAAAACCGGCGGGCTGGCCGATGTGGCCGGTGCGCTGCCGCTGGCCCTTCAGGCGCATGATGTGGATATGCGCACGCTGCTGCCCGGCTATCCGGCGGTGCTGGCCGCGCTGAAGGGCGCGCAGGTCGTGCATCATGTCCGCAACTTATGCGGCGGCAAGGCCAATCTGCTCAGCGCCGAGCACGCCGGCCTGAAACTCTATGTGCTGGACGCGCCGCATCTCTATAACCGGCCCGGCAACCCCTATCTGCAACCGGACGGTATGGACTGGCACGACAATGCCCTGCGCTTTGCGGCGCTGGCGCGCATGGGGGCCGATATTGGCAAGGGACTGCTGAACGAATTTAGCCCGCATATTGTGCATTGTCATGACTGGCAGGCCGCGCTTGTGCCGGTTTATCTGCATTATGATGGCGGCAAGCGGCCCAAAACCATTGTCACCGTGCATAATCTGGCGTTTCAGGGCCGGTTCAGGCCGGAAATTCTGCATGACATCGGCCTGCCCGCCGAGGCCAACCGCATAGAGGCCATCGAATATTTCGGCGATATTTCCTATCTCAAGGGTGGTTTGCAATTTGCCGACTGGATCACCACGGTTTCGCCCACCTATGCCCGGGAAATCCGCGAGCCGGAGGCGGGCATGGGGCTGGACGGGCTGCTGCGCACAAAGCAGGCGCATCTATCGGGCATTCTCAATGGTATTGATACGAATGTGTGGAATCCAGCCACCGACCCTGCCTTGCCTGCTCCCTTTTCGGCAAAAAAGCTCAGTTTGCGCGCCAAATCCAAAGCGGCATTGCAAAAACGCCTTGGCCTGAAGGTGGATAAGCACGCGCAGATTTTCGGCGTCATCAGCCGCCTCTCTGGCCAGAAAGGGCTGGATTTGCTGCTGGAAGCCCTGCCGGTTCTGCAAGATGAGGGCGCGCAGCTGGCCCTGCTTGGCGCGGGGGACGCGGTGCTGGAGCGTGAATTTCGCGCCGCGCAGGCCGCCCATCCGGGCGCAATCAGCTGTGTGATCGGCTATGATGAAGAGCTGGCCCATCTCATTCAGGCGGGCTGCGACGCGCTGCTGGTGCCCTCACGCTTCGAGCCTTGCGGCCTGACCCAGCTGTGCGCCCTGCGCTATGGCGCGATTCCGGTGGTGTCTCGCGTTGGCGGGCTGAATGACACGATTATTGAGGCCAATGAAATGGCGCTCAATGCGGGAGTTGCCACCGGAATTCAGTTTTCGCCGGTGACAACACCACAGCTGATTGAGGCCATCCGCCGCGCCACCGCCCTATACCGCGATGCGCCGCGCTGGAAACAGATGCAGCAAAATGCCATGCGCGCCGATGTGTCCTGGGACGGGCCTGCCCGCGCCTATGTGCAGCTTTATCGCCAGATTTTGAGTTAACGGAGCCGGAAGCATGATTCTGACCATATCCACCACCCCTTTCGAAGGACAAAAGCCGGGCACATCCGGCCTGCGCAAGCGCGTACCGGTATTTCAGCAGCCGCATTATGTCGCCAATTTTGTCCAGTCCACCTTCAATGCGCTGAGCGGTTTTGTCGGCCAAACGCTGGTGCTGGGCGGCGACGGGCGCTATTTTAACCGCGAAACCATCCAGATCGTGCTGAAAATGGCGGCGGCCAATGGCTTTGGCCGGGTGATTGTTGGCCAAGGCGGCATTCTCTCCACGCCGGCCGCCTCGCATCTTATCCGCAAAACCAAAGCCTTTGGCGGCATAATTCTCTCGGCCAGCCACAACCCCGGCGGGCCGGATGGTGATTTCGGCATTAAATATAATGCCTCAAATGGCGGGCCCGCACCGGAAAAAATCACAGATGCGATTTTTGCCTGCACGAAAACCATCACAGATTATAAAATTCTCAATGCGGACGACATAAATCTCGACACGATCGGCAGCGTTCCGCTTGGCGCCATGCAGGTGGATATTGTTGATCCTGTTGCCGATTATCAGGCGCTGATGCAGGAACTCTTTGATTTTGACGCCATTCGCGCCCTGTTCAAGGGGGGCTTTCGCATGTGTTTTGACGCTATGTCGGCGGTCACCGGCCCCTATGCCCATGCCATTTTAGAGGGTGCGCTGGGCGCTGCCCCGGGTACGGTCATCAATGGCACGCCACTCCCCGATTTTGGCCATCACCACCCCGACCCCAATCTGGTCCATGCCAAATATATTTATGATCTCGCCATGACGGCAGAGGGGCCGGATCTCTGCGCCGCTTCGGATGGTGACGGCGACCGCAATCTGATCATCGGCAAAGGGCAGTTTGTCACGCCGTCCGATTCGCTGGCCATGCTGGCGGCCAATGCGCATCTGGCACCCGGTTATAAAGCGGGCCTGAAAGGCATTGCCCGCTCCATGCCCACCAGCGCCGCCGCCGACCGCGTGGCCGCAAAACTCGGCATCGGCATGTTCGAGACGCCGACGGGCTGGAAATTTTTCGGCAATCTGCTTGACGCCGATATGGCCACCATTTGCGGCGAGGAAAGCGCGGGCACGGGCTCCAACCATGTGCGCGAAAAGGACGGCCTCTGGGCGGTGTTGCTCTGGCTGAATATTCTGGCGGTGCGCAAGCAAAGCGTTGCCGACATAGTCAAAGAGCACTGGCATATCTATGGCCGCAATTATTATTGCCGCCATGATTATGAGGAGGTGGCGAGCAGCGGGGCGAATGCGCTGATGCAACGGCTGCGCGGGCAGCTCTCCAGCCTGAAGGGCGAAAAAATCGGCGCTCTCACCATCGCCATGGCCGATGATTTTGCCTATCACGATCCGGTGGATGGCTCGGACTCCGGCCAGCAGGGGATTCGCATTCTGTTTGAGGATGGCGCGCGCATCGTCTACCGCCTGTCCGGAACCGGCACGCAAGGCGCCACTCTGCGCGTTTATATCGAACGTTATGAGCCCGACAGCGCTAAACATGATCAGGAGACGCAGGCCGCACTGGCGGATCTCATCACCCTCTCGCGCGAACTGGCGCTGATTGAGCATTATACGGGACGCACCGAGCCAAGCGTTATAACCTGAATTGTTATGCGCCCCCTCATACTCTAAGGAGGGGGCAGGAACAAAAGACCGCCTCATGCACACCGTCTCGGCAGGCCTACCCGAACCCCTTGGCGTGACGCTGGATGAATCCGGCGTCAATGTCGCTGTGTTTTCCATTCATGCTACGCGAATCGAATTTTGCCTGTTTGAGGGCGGGCGCGAGACCAGATTTATTTTGCCGGAGCGCACAGGCGCTGTGGTTCATGGCCATATTGCCGGCATCAAAGCCGGAGACCGCTATGGCCTTCGCGCCCATGGCCCCTATGCACCGCAGGACGGCCACCGCTTTAACCCGCATAAATTGCTGGTTGACCCCTATGCGCACAGGCTGGACGGGCCCTTTGTGCTGCATGAGAGCATGTTCGGCTATGACCGCACATCACCCGATCTTGACCTGTCCTTTTCCACCACCGACAGCGCCCCCTTCATGCCCAAGGCCATTATCTGTGCCACGCCGCCGCGCCGCGCCGCGCAGAGCTTCGTGCCATGGGCCAGCACTGTGCTTTATGAAGCCCATGTCAAAGGCCTGACCATTCTGCGCGAGGATATACCAAAAGCGCAGCGCGGCACATTTAGCGGTCTCGCCAGCGCGCCAATTCTTGAACATTTTAAAACACTGGGCATCACCACGCTGGAGCTTTTGCCCGCCAGCGCCAGCATCGACGAGCGCCACCTGCCGCCTCTAGGCTTAAAAAATTACTGGGGTTACAATCACATTGCCTTTCTGGTGCCCGCTCCCCATCTTGCGCCCGGCGGCTGGGCGGACGTTCGTCAAACTGTTGATATATTAGCAAAAAACGGCTTTGAAACGCTGATAGACGTGGTCTATAACCACAGCGGTGAGGGCGACGAACTGGGCCCGACGGTGTGCTTCCGCGGGCTGGACAATGCCGCCTATTATCGCTTGCAAGACAATAAACGTTTTTATATCAATGATATGGGCTGCGGCAACTGCTTGGCGCTGGAGCGCCCGCATCTGGTGCGCCTTGTGATGGACAGCCTGCGCGCATGGGCCGAATTTGGCGGCGTGCATGGCTTTCGCTTTGATCTGGCAACGGCCCTTGGCCGCCGCCCGGGCTTTGACCCCGCCGCGCCGCTGATGGCCGCGATTGAGCAAGACCCGGTGCTGCGTCAGCTGAAACTCATCGCCGAGCCGTGGGACATCGGGCCGGGCGGCTATCAGCTTGGGGCCTTTTCCGCCGCATGGGGCGAATGGAACGATCAATACCGCGATACCATGCGCGAGTTCTGGCGTGGGAACGGCACATTGGCGGATTTTGCCACGAGGCTCAGCGGCTCCGCCGATAGGTTCGGGCATAAGCGCCCGTCGCGCTCGGTTAATTTCATCACCGCGCATGACGGCTTCACCCTGGCTGACCTTGTCTCGTATAACCACAAACATAATGAGGCCAATGGCGAGAACAACCGCGACGGCACCGACCAGAACCGCTCCTGGAACCATGGCGTGGAGGGCGACACCTCTGATCCGGCGATACAAGCAGCGCGCCAGCAAGACCAGCGCAACCTTCTGGCCACACTTATTTTTTCGCGTGGCACACCCATGCTCAGCATGGGCGCGGAATTTGGCCAGTCGCAGCAGGGTAATAACAATGCCTATGCGCAGGACAATAACCTCTCATGGGCGCATTGGGCCAAAGCCGACCCCGCCCTCATTGCCTTCACCCGCGACCTTCTGGCGCTGCGGCGCGAATATGCCGCGTTTTTTGGGGATCATTTCCTCACCGGTGACATGGTGAATGGCACGCGGGACGTATGCTGGCTCAGCCTCTCCGGCGCGCCGCTTCAGCCGCAGGACTGGCATGACCCGCAGCAGCCGGGCATTGTGGTGGTGCTGGCGCAAGAGGCCCGGCAGATTGCGCTGGTGTTTCATCGCGGCTGGAAAAGCACAAGTCTGGCGCTGCCACCCACACACAGGCAATGGACTTTGCGCCTCACTTCCGCCCCCCCTCAGTCCGATGCAGGGCTGGCCGCACGCAGCTTCAGCCTGTTTCAGGATTTCTGAACCTTTAGGAACGCATTTCTCCTCTTGAATTTTTGCCCAAATAGGCCAATGAAGGGGCCTCGCAAGGAGAATAAAATGCTATATGAAGCCACTGTTTCTGCATTCACCCAGCAACTCAATGCTCTGTCCACAATTTTGGACAAAGCCGCCAGCCATGCCGAAGCCAAGAAAATCGACCCACTGGTGCTGACCGCATCGCGGCTTGCACCCGACATGCTGCCCTTCACTCGCCAGATTTTGATCGCCTGTGATTTTGCCAAAAATACCTCTGGCCGTCTGGCTGGTGGTGAAATCCCAAAATTTGCCGATGATGAAAAAACCTTCGACGAGCTTAAAGCCCGCATTGCCAAAACCCTTGCCTATATCGCCTCGCTGGACAAAGCCGCCATCAATGCTGCGGCAGGCCGTGACATTGAATTCACCATCGGGCCGAATAAAATGAAAATGGAAGCGGCTGCCTATGCCTGCCGCTTTGCCTTGCCGAATTTCTATTTCCATTCGGCCACGGCCTATGACATTTTGCGCCATAATGGTGTGGAGCTTGGCAAGCGCGACTTCATGGGGCAGGTGGACGGCCTCAACGCCGCTTAAAACATAAAACAGGAGAACACTATGACCATTCAACGTTTTGGCATCGGCAAGCGCATGAGCGCGGCTGTGGTGCATGGCAACACCATCTATCTCGCCGGGCAGGTGGCCGACCAGACCGCCGGCAAAGGCGTCACAGAGCAGACCATCGAAATCCTGTCGATTATCGACGCTCTGCTGGCAGAGGCGGGTAGCGACAAGACCAAAATCCTGTCGGCCACCATCTATCTGACCGACATCAAAACCTTTGCCGAAATGAATCTGGCCTGGGACGCATGGGTGCCGCAGGGCCACACGCCTGCCCGCGCCACAGTGGAGGCCGCTCTGGCCGCGCCGCAATATAGCGTGGAAATTTCCATCATCGCCGCGAAGTAAAACAGCGCGCCTCTCTCCCCTTCATGGTGAGGAGCCAGCGTGCTGGCGTCTCGAACCATGAAGGGCAGAACACTTACCCTTATTTCAAGGCGGACTTCATGCTTCGAGACGGGCTTCGCCCTCCTCAGGATGAAGCCCGTTTTAAGAACGCGGGCAAGGCAAAACAGCCCTACCCCATCACCTTCACAGCGGTCTCCAGCCGCTCCAGCGCCGCATCCAGCGTTTCGCGTTTTTTGGCAAAGCAAAAGCGCACAATCGAGCGCACATGATCCTGCGCATAAAAGGCCGACACCGGAATGGCGGCCACGCCAAACTCCGCCACCAGCCTTTTGCAAAAGGCCTCATCGCTCAGGCCAAAGCGCGCGCAATCCATATTGACAAAATAAGTCCCCTGCGAGGGCAAAACATCCAGCCCGAGACGCCGCAAACCTTCGGTGAAATAATCGCGCGCCGATTGCAGTTCATGGCGCTGCTGATCGAAAAAAGAGTTCTCTTTCATCAGGCCATAGGCCACAGCGCTTTGCAGATTGGGCGGCGTGGTGAAGGTGAGAAACTGATGCGCCTTGGCCAGCCCGCGCATCAGCTCCGGCGCGGCGGCCACCAGCCCCACCTTCCAGCCGGTGAGCGAGAAAATCTTGCCCGCCGAGCCGATTTTGACGGTGCGCTCGCGCATTCCGGCCATGCTCATCATGGACACAGGGTGAAGCCCGTCAAACACCACATGTTCCCAAACCTCGTCACACAGCGCAATCACATCATGCTGAACACAAAATTGTGCCAGCAGCGCAAGCTGGTCGCAGCCATAGACCACCCCCGCTGGATTGAGCGGATTGTTGAACAGAACCAGCTTCGTGCGCGCATTGAACACAGCCGCGAGATCCTCCTGCGAAAAGTGCCAGTGCGGCGGCTTTAATGTTACAAAGCGCGGCACGCCGCCCGCCCGCAGCACCAGCGGCAGATAGGCATCATACATCGGCTGAAACAGCACCACCTCGTCGCCGGGCGAAATCAGCGCCAGCAAGGCCCCGGCAATGGCTTCTGTTGCACCGGAGGTGACCATGGTCTCAGTGGCCTCCAGTTCCAGCCCCTGAAAGCGGTGATAATGCACGGCAATGGCGCTGCGCAATTCCGGCAGGCCCATCATCGGCGGATATTGGTTCCAGCCGGAGACCACCGCCTCGGCCGCCTTTTGCCGCACATCGAGAGGGCCGGGATCATCGGGAAAGCCCTGCCCCAGATTGACCGCCTTATGCTCTGCCGCGAGCCGCGACATAACCTCGAAAATTGTGGTGGGAAGCTGATCAAAAACCGGATTCATGCTGGAGCTTTTTGGTAAGATGCCTTTATGTACAGCAGAGCTTAACGCGGCTCAGGCAACAGGAACAAGCATGTCGGGACAAAAACTGCATAAATCTGTTCTGGTCTTTGGCGGCACCCGCTCGGGCAAAAGCGCCTATGCGCTGAACATGGCTGAAAATTCTGGCCTTGCCCCGCTGATGATTGCCACAGCGCAAATCCATGATGATGAAATGCGCGCCCGTATTGAGGCGCACAGGTTGGAGCGCGGCCCGCACTGGAGCCTGATCGAGGAGCATCTTGACCTCACCGCCACGCTGCAGCGCGCGGCGGCAGCA